>Ga0209314_10000176_pt1 | contig 28084 bp, 18 predicted proteins | sample I19B2metaG_FD_184146 | JGI IMG/M metagenome (GOLD analysis project Ga0209314, IMG submission 184146) | Lake sediment bacterial and archeal communities from Gulf of Boni, Indonesia to study Microbial Dark Matter (Phase II) - ​I19B2 metaG... | ecosystem: Environmental > Aquatic > Freshwater >... | reverse complement strand
TGGACCTCGGCCAAGTCAATCTTCAGAAAGAAACTGATCAAGACCCATGAAGCACGGCGTGTGGAAGTCTTTTAAGAAAAAAGCGCGGAAATGCGTACTAGGTGAGCCCCGATTATGAAACAGACTAAGGCCAGAAAGCCAGTCTACCGAGACCCAAGCCAGCCGATCGACAGAAGGGTCGACGATCTGCTCCGCAGGATGACCCTGGAGGAGAAGATCGGCCAAATGTGCCAATACAGCGGATTCTCAGAGGGTTCTGAGGCACTGGTCAAGGAGGGAAAGGTAGGTTCATTTCTGAACGTTCCCGGCGCTGAGAACTCAAACAAGATCCAGAAGATTGCAGTAGAGCAGTCTCGTCTAGGAGTCCCCCTGATCTTTGGGCTCGACGTGATACACGGCTACTCGACAATATTCCCGATTCCTTTGGGGTGGGCTAGCAGTTGGGACCCCGAAATGGTTAGAAAAGCAGCCTCCATCGCGGCGAGGGAAGCTGCAGCCGACGGCGTGCATTGGACTTTCGCGCCCATGGTTGACATTGCTAGAGACCCGAGATGGGGCAGGATTGCGGAAGGAGCTGGTGAAGATTCATGCTTGGGTTCTGCCATGGCTAGGGCGTTGGTTGAAGGGTATCAGGGAGCCGACTTAGCCAATCCTGAAACCATTGTTGCCTGCCCGAAGCACTATGTGGCCTACGGTGCAGCCGAGGGCGGGAGAGACTACAATACAGTTGATATTTCCGAACGAACTCTACGGGAAGTCTATCTGCCGCCTTTCAAGGCTGCCGTTGAAGCAGGTGCAGGAACCATCATGAGCGCCTTCAACGATCTGAACGGCATTCCCGCCTCTGCCAACCCGCATACTCTGACAGAAATCCTTCGTGAAGAATGGGGGTTTGAGGGGTTCGTTGTCAGCGACTGGAATTCCATTGGCGAACTTGTCAACCATGGGATTGTTGGGACGCCAGCTGAAGCGGCGAGGGAGGCAGTCAACGCTGGTGTTGACATGGACATGTGTAGCGACGCATATCGAACGAGCCTGGCACAATTGGTCAAAGAGTGCAAGATCTCTGAAAAGACAGTGAATGACGTTGTTAGGCGAATCCTCAAGATAAAGCTCAGGCTAGATCTTTTCGAACGTCCATACGCCGATCCTGAGCGCGCACGTAAGGTCATACAAAGCAAAGAACACATAGAAGCCGCTCTCGAAGTGGCCCGAAGATCTATCGTACTTATGAAGAACGAAGGCGGTCTTCTCCCTCTGAGAAAGGATCTGAGATCGGTGGCGGTTATAGGTCCCTTGGCGGACAACCGCACTGAACCTCTTGGTTCATGGTCTTGTATGGGGAACCCTAAGGACGTTGTCACCGTTCTCGAAGGCATCAAGAGCAGGGTCTCGCCTAGAACTGAGGTTCTCTACGCAAAGGGTTGTGAGATTGAGGGAACATCGACTGACGGCTTTGAGGATGCAATCAAGATAGCCGAAGAGTGTGCAATCATCATCGCAGTTGTGGGGGAAGGTAGAGACATGAGTGGCGAGGCAGCCTCCCGAGCTTCTCTGGACTTGCCAGGAGTCCAAGAAGAGCTGGTCAGAGCCATCTGTGAAACAGGGGTGCATGTGGTTGAGGTGTTGATGAATGGGAGGCCTCTCTCGATCTCGTGGTCAGCAGAACACATACCGGCAATTCTGGAGACGTGGTTTCCCGGGATTCAAGGAGGGAACGCCATTGCGGACGTGATCTTTGGCAATTGTAACCCGGGCGGCAAGATACCGGTTGCATTTCCGCGCACAGTTGGCCAAGTGCCGATTCAATATAATCATAAGAACACGGGGCGACCTCCAACATCTGACAAGTGGACCTCCAAGTATCTTGACGTACCTTGGACTCCGCTATTCCCATTTGGGCACGGACTAAGCTATACACGCTTCGATTACAGCAACCTGCAGATAAATCGGAAAGGCAAAGGCCGCGCTGAGAAGATCGAGATCAGCGTGGATGTGAAGAACACCGGCGAGCTTAAGGGCGACGAGGTGGTTCAACTCTACCTGCGAGACCTTGTTTCCAGCGTGACCAGATCGGTCAAGGAGCTCAAAGGGTTCAAAAGGATAGCACTCGAACCGGGCGAGATGAAGACGGTGAGCCTTACCCTAACTACTGACCATCTGTCTTTCCTTAGCCGCGACCTAGACCGCGTTGTGGAACCGGGTGTCTTCAGGGTGATGGTCGGCAGCTCCTCAGAGGATATAAGGTTGACTGGCAGTTTCGAAGTGGAGAGACGTCTGCAGCTGACCTAAGGACATGCCATGAGAACACCCTCGGTCTTCAGTCTGTGAAGCATGCTTCGACGACTGCGCTATTCCAGAAAGGCCTTCGCACGAGGTGACTTTCTCCGTTACGAAAGGTCAGTTAGAGGAGACCTTCCGAAACTGCGGTTTTCGCGGTCTTCTTGACGAATCCCTCTATTTCTTCAAGCGATGTGGGCCCACTCATCGGCCCCAGCTTTGTTACCTTTATTGCTCCAGCGGCGCCAGCGAACTCCAACGTCCTTCTCAATGGCCAATCTCTAAGCAGACCGTACACGAATGCCGCGTCGTAAACATCTCCAGCTCCGGTCGGGTCGACCTCTGAGACCTTGAAGGCAGGTTCGAAGACTGTTTCGTCACACGTAACTGCCAGGGCGCCTTTGGCACCCATTTTAATCACGGCCATCTCTGGTCCCATCTTCAAGAGCTCTCTTCCCGACCCGACTGGATTGCTGATTCCAGTCAACGCCTTAGCCTCGTCCCTGCTTGGGAGCACTACTCGGCCAGCTTCGAGCAGGGGTTTGCATATCTTGCGGATGGTTTCGATGTCCAGAAGCTCGGGTCTGAGGTTCGGGTCGAACGTCACGGTGACACCGGAATCCCTTGCTTTCTCCGCAGCTTTATAGCACGCCTTCCTGCTGCTACCGCTGAGAGCCAAGGCAGAACCCATAACGTGCACATACTTGGAGCTAGAGACGTACTCTTCTTCTATGTCCTCAGGGGAGAGCTGTCCAGCCGCTGCGTGACGAAGGTGGAATATGAACTTCCTAGAGCCGGAAGAGTAGTACATGTTGAAGGCTGTGCCCGTCGTGTATCCCTTTGCGACGCGGATATGGCTTATGTCCACTCCGTCTTTCTTGAGACGGTCAAGGAGAAGCTCACCAAACTCGTCCTCCCCCACTACGCCGATAAAGCCGGTTTGGGCTCCAAGGCTTGCAGCTGCGTCTATGAAAATAGCCGGTGCCCCGCTCGGGTAGGGTCCGAGATAGACTCCTGGAACATTGTGGGGCACATCCAAGTCCTTGCGCATAATCTCAACCAAGAGTTCCCCTAGGCTGATTATTTCTGGACACAACTCGAGACACCCTACAATCGGTATCTCAGAGGCGTTCCGCTTAATTAGCCTTGCGAGCAAACCCAGAATCAGGCTCCTCCCTCGGCGACCTCGGCTTTTTGCCAATGGTTTGCTGTCGTGAGAAGGAAATCGGATGTGGCGAGCCGTGGATTCGCCTATCAGATGCATGCCAACGTGAGCCAAAACTTAAGAGTACGAAGAACCAGATAACAGTGCCAAGAGCGAGTTCTTCGGTGGCGAATTCGGATTGAAACCCGTTCCCTTCCGCGATGTCCACCTAGACTTTCACACCAGCGGCCTCATTCTGGATGTTGGCGCTGATTTTGACCCTGAAGAGTTTGGGCGAACTTTTGCAGAGGCGCACGTCAACTCCGTATGCGTCTTCGCCCGGTGTCACCACGGATACTGCTACTACCCAACCAAGATAGGCACCCCCCATCCGGGGTTGACCCGACCCGACCTCCTAGGCGACATGATCAAGGCCCTAAGGGCTTTCAACATCAGCCCGGGCGTCTACACAACGGTCGTCTGGGACGAACTGACTAGCCAGCTGCACCCTGAATGGCGACAGGTAACGATCGACAAGACCTTCATAGGAGGCGAATGTGCGGGGTGGAAGTGGCTATGCATGAACACGCCCTACGCGGAATGGGTGGAGGACCATGTGCGGGAAGTATTGTCGGGCTACAGTTTCGATCGGCTTTTCGTCGACATCGTCATGCAATGGCAAGATGGATGTGCTTGCGACTATTGCCTTGCTGACATGGAGAAGAGCGGTCTTGACCCTAAGAGCCCATCTGATCGCCGCCTCGAAGCAATGCGGGTTAGAAGCCGCTTCATCGAGAGTATTGCCCGAGTCGTTAGGGAGTACGATCCCGAGTTGCCCGTCTACTTCAACCGTCCATGGCCTCTCTCCGCTCATCTCGAAGCAACCTTGAGACGTGACCTATCGCATTACGGCTACATGATTATCGAGTCTCTTCCTTCGGGGTTTTGGGGCTATAACCACTTTCCACTGCTCGCCCACTACTTCATGCATAAGGGGATTCCTGCGGAGTCTCATACCGGTCGGTTTCACACATCCTGGGGCGACTTTGGAGGGCTCAAGAACCAAGCAGCCTTGGAGTATGAATGCCTACGGATAGTATCACGCGGTATCAGATGCGGAGTCGGAGACCAGTTGCATCCCCGAGGACGGCTCGAACCGTCCACGTATAAGCTCATAGGTTCAGTTTACAAGCAGATCGAGAGCCTTGAACCTTGGCTTGTTGACACGGAGCCAGTTGCTGAGATTGGGATTGTCACCGCTGTTGGAACTGGTCCAGAAGGCGTCCTCGAAACGGACCAAACCTCGGAGGAAGGGGCAATGCGTATGCTTATGGAACTTGGACACCAGTTTCTCATCGTCGACGAGTGGGACGACCTCTCAAGATTCCGCCTTCTCATTCTCCCAGACCATGTCTATCTCTCCGACGGTCTTGTGGATAAACTGGACAGATTTCTGGATCAAGGAGGAAAGATCGTGGCAAGTCATGCTTCTGGCCGTAGGCTTAAGAGTGATATCTGCCCTCTTTCTGGATGGCCTGCCCGTTGGACTGGAGAGAGCCGTTACTCAGTCAACTATCTGCGACCCGTTTCGAGGAAGCTTGGCCCAGACATTGAAGAGTACGACTATGTCCTCTACGACCCGGCGGCCTCTGTGGAGGCACTCTCCGGCGCCAATGTTCTAGCTACGATTATTGAGCCCTACTTCGAACGAACCGCTGCACACTTCTGCTCTCACCGTCAGACACCGCCCGCAAGGGACTCTGGACGCCCAGCGGTCCTTGAAACCGAGAGCATAGCCTATTTCGCTGCTCCCATCTTCCGCGCTTACCGACGCTTCGGCAATCTTGTCTACAAGCTTCTCGTCAGGAATGCGATCAACCGTCTGATGCCGAACCCAATGCTTAGGCATAACCTACCGTCAACGGCGGAAGTCGCAGTTCGGCGTCAAGGCAACAATTACGTCGTCCACTTGCTTCACTACGTTCCCCAACGCCGCGCTGATATAGACACTGTAGAAGATGCGCTCCCACTCACGGATGTGCAGCTCGGACTCCACGCCTACGGTACAGGAGCTTATCTTGTTCCTGAAAGGGAAGAACTCGCCGTGCGCCACAAGGACGGTTACACATATGTGACCATTCCAGTTGTAAAAGGACACGCGCACATCATGCTAGAAGCCGAGCCCAGCCCATAGCCCCCCCATAGCGATTTCTGGGCTGCAGAATGATGATTGACCACAAACCCGCCCTTTGAACTCAATAGTTATGCAACTAGGAAGGGGCATGCGTCACCAGAATGCGGAGCTTTCCGGCTTTCAGAACGATCGGAACCTGCCAGCTCACTCTTAAATAACGCGGACCTTAGGATAAGATGCGGATGGCGCTATGGTGACCGAGGAAGATATCATAATTCTGATGACCAAGAGCCTGCCAAAGTGCCCTCTCTGTGGCTCCGATTCAGGATACAATGTCACTAGCGTCATCAAGGGCAGCATCCAATGCAAAGAATGCGGCGCTGAATGGTCTTCACTCGACTTCGTGACCTCTTCTAGGCTTGAGAGACTGAAGATAAGGGAGTTCCCCCATGGCGTTCATTCATACATTGTGGGGAAGCATTTGCTGAAGCAGTATCAAGAGCATCCAGTTAGCTTCTGGAAGTCATTAAGACTGTCTGAGAAAGAACCGCATGAAGCCGGACCACTAGCATCAGAGCTTCTTCGACCTTCGATAGTGGAGCTTCTGATCCTATCCGTGATAGTGCTCATCGGAGGCTATTTCAGGCTCACGAACCTGACCGAGATTTCTTCTTGGCATGACTATGATGAGGGAGTTCACAGCCAGGCCGCAATCCTTTACATACAGGGCTATGCGCCCTACAAAGATTTCTTCTTTGCACATCCGCCGCTGATTCTCTACGTTCTAAATGTGCTTTATAGGTTCAGTGGTCCAAACTTGGGAGCGGGAAGGATGTTTTCCGCGGTGCTTAGTACGCTGACAGTGATTGTTACATATTTCATCGGAAGAACATCCGGAAGCCCAATAACCGGGTACATAGCGTCCGCCTTCGTCGCGTTCGATGGTTACACAATCTACAACTCAAGGAAACTAATGCTTGAACCTGCAATGACCTTCTTCACGTGCCTGTCATACCTTGCCTTTCTTTGCTCGATTATGCAGAAGGAACAACGAACGAAGGACTGGCTAACACTGCTCTCGGGCATTGTCATGGGACTATCAATCTCTTCAAAGTTGGCAGCAGTCTTCAACTGGGCGCCACTTTTCATCTTCCAAATCCTCAGAAGAGATAAGAGAGCTCTAAGCCTCTTCCTACTCTCAAGCATAGCCTCCGTGATCATTCTGCTAATCCCCTTCTTGGCCTCCGCTCCGGGGGAAGTTTTGAAACAGATTCTCGTGTTCCAAGTTTTGCGGCCCGCGGACGGGACCCCGAAAGATGAAAGGCTAGGTTGGATGACCAGTCACGAGCCTGACCATATAATAGTCAACCTCGGCATACTTTCGCTTGTGATCATGGCTCTCATGTACCTTTTGCAGAGATACCTTCACATTCGTCGGGGAACACCCCGTTCAACCTCTGATGCTCATCTTGCCTTACCAGTCCTCTGGGCTCTCTCAGTCTTGTTCATGTTCCTGAACACCAAGTCGTTCTATGGGCACTACATAGAACAGATAATCCCTCCGTTCGCTTTGCTCATAGGAAATCTGGCAACCGAAGTGCCGAAGGCTATCTCCAGCCTGAAAAAAACTCGAAGAGCCTTAGGGACAGCCTCAAAGGTGATATTGGTGCTCGGCTTGGCAGCTGCCGTAGCTTTCCAGTTAACGATTGTGAGTTCGCAGAGGGTCCCTGCATGGGAAGACGGTTGGCATAGATGGATAGCCAATGAGCTAGCTAAGTTCACGGGTCGGGAGGACAAAATACTGACCTTCGAACCCCTCTTCACATTCATGGCCAAAAGAAAGCCGGCAGGCTTGATGTGCGACAGCTACGGGACCATGCTCTACACAGGCCTTGGCTTGCGCGAAGAAGACTTTTCCTCGGCTTTTGTCCGGGCATTAACTGAAAGGGAGTATTACACATGGCCGATGCATGATCCTCAAGCTCAAGAGTACGTAGTGAATCTTGTCGACCAAAGCGACTACGTCATCCTCGGCGACTACAGGTCAGATTGGCAGCTCAAGAAAGAGACGATTGACCAGATACTGTCCAAGACCATAGTTGTGAAAGATCTGGGAGGCATACGAGTGCTAGTCCGGTCAAACTCTACTGCCTTAACTGAAGCTCCTGGCTCCCAGTCGACAGATCAATAGACAGAGGAGCTGTTGCACTTGCATCCACTTGCGCCCTCATCCATGGTGAGCACCTAGACGGAGTGGCTAGCGGATTAGAGCTTGAACTCCGACTGCCAAGTACCAGCCTTCTTTCCGCCGTGAGAAGAGGACGAGCAAGGATCTACAGAGACCTGAGCCTAGCAGGGTCTCGGTTTCAATGTTAGATGGAGAACTGGGCAACTATGCAGGCGATGATCAACGCTACGGCAAGTATCACAACCATTTCAGGCTTGATTCGCATCCCGGGCGTATCTTCCTCGAAAAACCTTAGTAAACCGGCACCTGCAGCCGGCATGGGAGCACCCGACTGCCTTCTCTTCTTCCTGCTGCTCATAGCCTTCAATCCAGAGCCTAATCTGATCCAGAAAGACATGCAAAGACTAATTAAGTTTGCGCTTGCCAAGGGCAGCTGGTTCTTAGAGACACGAAATCCGAAGCATTTCGTCTTTAGAGATTCTGGATCGAAAGTTTAAATTAACCCTGCATGGGAATATAGAGTATGCAGACCAAGTTCATATTTATCACTGGGGGCGTCATCTCCGGCCTAGGCAAAGGAATTGTGACCTCCTCCATCGGCAAGATGCTTCAGTTCCGGGGATTCAGAGTCAGCGCCTGCAAGATTGACCCTTATATCAATTTTGACGCAGGGACGCTGAGGCCAACGGAGCATGGCGAGGTTTGGGTTACAGAGGATGGTGGCGAAATCGATCAGGACTTGGGACACTACGAGAGGTTCCTCGACGTAAGCATAGCAAGGAGCCACAACATAACTACCGGGCAAGTCTACCATGAGGTCATATCGAAGGAGAGGGAAGGAAAATATCTAGGCCAGACTGTTCAGCCGATACCTCACGTTACCGATGAGATAAAGAAGAGGATAAAGGAAGCAGCCAAGAATTCAGGCGCGGATTTTCTCCTCGTCGAGATTGGGGGAACGGTAGGCGACTACGAAAACATCCTTTTTCTTGAGGCCGCGCGACAGATGAGACTCGAGAAGGAGAAGGTTGTATACGTTCATGTGGCCTATTTGCCGATACCGAAGAGCCTAGGCGAGATGAAAACTAAGGCGGTCCAGCACTCAGTGCGTGAACTCAGAAACTTTGGCATACAGCCAGACTTCATAGTAGGCAGGTCAGACATGTATCTGGACGATGTTAGAAGGAAGAAGATCGCCCTATTTTGCGGCGTAAGCGAGGACGACGTGATATCGGATCCCGAGATCGAGAACATCTACAAGGTGCCCCTGATCTTCGAGCAAGAAAAGTTCGGAGACAAAATCCTAAGCAAACTCAGGATGAAAAGTAGAAGACCGAGCGATGAGGAATGGGCCGAATTCGTCAAGAAGGTTGAGACTCTAACTGAAAGTGTGAAGATAGGCATTGTTGGAAAATACTTCGATATAGGCAGGTTCCAGCTTCCAGACTCCTATGTTTCAGTGATAGAAGCCATCAAACACGCGGCTTGGCACAACGGCAGAAAGCCTTCCCTCGACTGGATTGATTCTAAGCTCTTCGAAGAAAAAACCGAAAACCTCTCAATTCTGAAAAAGGTTGACGGCGTAATCGTACCCGGGGGATTTGGCGCAACTGGAGTTGGAGGCAAGATCATGGCAGTGGAATATGCTAGAGAGAGAAGGATCCCGTTTCTTGGTCTTTGCCTCGGCCTGCAACTTGCTGTCGTCGAATTTGCCAGGAATGTCTGTGGATTGGAAGGCGCAAACAGCACAGAAATCGATCCAGATACGCCATACCCTGTTATCGATCTTCTGCCGGAACAGAAGAAGATTCTCAAGGAGTCCAAATATGGAGCTACCATGCGTCTAGGGGCTCAACGGGTCAAAATCAAACCGGGCACTCTAGCCCACAGGCTCTACGGGCGGGAAGAGGCCACCGAGAGGTTCAGGCACCGATATGAGATAAATCCGGAATACGTTGAGAGGCTTGAGAAGAATGGCTTTGTCTTTTCAGGTATGACAGTCGACAACAGGATAATGCAGATAGGCGAACTCGCTGACCATCCCTTTTTCATAGGGAGCCAATTTCACCCCGAGTTTACATCCAGACCTTTGAGGCCAAACCCGCTGTTCAACGGATTCGTCCAAGCCTGCGTAACGAGCGGCAGCACAACCAGATTAAAATAGTGACGACGGTTCTAGGATAGGCCCGGAAGATCCTTCCAGAGAACGGCGCAATCGAAGCGAAAGACTTTTCTCCAAATCCCGGTATAGGTAAGGGCAAATCTACACCTAAGGGTGGAATGGTCTGTGAAGATCGGAGTTCTCACGGGAGGAGGAGACGCGCCGGGACTTAACTCTGCAATAAGGGCCATAGCCAAAAAATGTGAAAAATATGGCTTTGAAGTCGTGGGGATTAGGTTCGGTTGGGCTGGCCTCTTAGAACGCGACACGGTGAAAGTGACCTATGAAGATGTCAGAAACACTATTCACAGGGGCGGAACCGTTCTCAAGACCTCTAGAACAAACCCAATGAAGATGCCCGACGGGGTGAAGAAGGTAGCCCAGAGCTTCAAGGAACTAGGTCTCGACGCGCTCATAGCCATCGGCGGAGATGATACCCTAAGCGTAGCTTCTGCGCTTAGCGAAGGTGGCCTTAATGTGGTTGGGGTTCCAAAGACGATCGACTATGATGTTCCCGGAACCGAGTTCACAATTGGCTTTGACACAGCCGTGAACATGGCCATGAGGTTGATTGAGAACATCAGAGACACGGCGGAGTCGCACGACCGCGTCTTTGTAGTCGAGATTATGGGTAGACATGCTGGATGGATTGCCCTCTACTCTGGGTTGGCAGCTGGCGCAGATCTGATCCTGATCCCAGAAGAACCATTCAGCCTGAAGGATGTAGCAAACCTCGTCAAGAAGAGAGTCGAGCAGAAAAAGAGCCAGTGCATAGTGATCGTGGTCGCGGAGGGCGCCTTGATCAGGGATTACGAAGGTCCGGTGACCAAGGATACAAGCGTCGACGCCTTTGGACACGTACGTCTAGGCGGCATAGGAGACTTCTTGGCAAAGGAGATCAACAGATTGACAGGTGTCGAGACCAGAGCTGTCGCTCCCGCCCATACGATCAGAGGAGGGCCACCGACAGTTCTGGACCGGCTCATTTCGGCAAGACTTGGATTGGCGGCAGTCGACCTCGTGAAGGAAGGAAGATTCGGGCACATGGTCGCTCTGAGATCTGGCGAGATTGTCGCTGTCCCGCTTTCAGAAGCAACGGGGAAGACCAAAACCGTTGACAAAAAACTGTACGAAGAAGCAAGAATGTTCTTCGAGTAGAACCGTCTGCCTGTACTCGTTCTCCCTGAATGCAGAACTGAACCATCAGCCCTTAAGATACTATCTGTATCTCATCTATCATCGCAGTGGTTCCGAGGCTGGCGGCGGAGCTGTGCTTTCTCTTGAGAGAATTGAAGACTATAGGCCAGCGTCGCCAATGGGCTGATCGCTGAGCTGTATGAGTCCTCTCAAAATGTTTGCTCAGAAAGACATAAGTCAAAGAGAGCCTTCTGTAATGGGATGCGAGGATCAGGATAGTCGAGGGCCTCTTCATGAGGAAGTTTGTGGCAAGAGAGTTTGCGCTTGTTGAGCCCTTCAGATTTGTCGTCAAGGAAAGAATTATTACATCCATCCCCAAAGGCCAAGTGCTCCTAAAACCTGTCGTGGCAGGAATCTGCGGTAGCGAAATGCTTTATTTCAAAGGAGAGAAGGAGAAGTGGAAGCTTGAGGAACGTCTCCCAATGTGTCTGCTTCACGAAGGGGTCGCAGAGATTGTTGAAGTTGGCGAAGGGGTAGAGCTGAAGTCGGGAGGGCACGTTGTTGTCAACCCTATGATCCCATGCGGGAAATGCATCGCGTGCAGTAAAGCCGGCGAAAACTACTGTCACAACTCAAAGTACATGGCCGCAACAGCAGATGGATTAGCTAGAACGCACTTTCTCTATCCTGGCGAGAGAGTGGTCCCTGTGCCGAATGAGGTCGAGTTGGAGTTGGCCGCGTTGACCGAGCCTTTGTCGATAGCTCTCAATGCTTTCGAGGTCTCAGAGGCGAAGCCCGGAGACAAGGTCGCTGTCATAGGCGATGGTCCCGTCGGCTACATGGTAGCATTGATTGCTTCCCACGCCGGAGGCGTATCCAGGGGTAACCTTTATCTAATCGGAATCGTCGACGAGAAGCTCTCCCTCGCAGCAGACTTTGCGTCCACGGTGAACTCAGCCACAGAGAAAGATAACATGAGGAGGTTGGAGGGGCTGTTCGACATCGTGTTCGAAGCCGTAGGAGGCGGAAGCCACAGAACGACGTTGAGACAAGCGATCGATATGCTGAGGCCTGGCGCAAGATGCGTGCTCCTCGGGCTCTCCCAAGGCGAGGTCCCGGTGGAGATCAGCAAGATAGTGAATAAGGGGATAATCCTCGGGGGTTCTGTGCGCAGCAGGATGGAACACTACATTGAGGCACTCAATCTCCTCAAGAGAAGGAGCTTCAAGGAGAAGGTGAGGCGCATAGTGTCTGAGACGAGTTTCACCATAGAGTCGGCAGAGGACCTTGAGGCGGCGTTCAAGTACGCTGACACTGAAAAAGGTGAGAGCAGAACGAAGCCGGGAAGGGTCCTAGTCTATTTTCCCCAGAAACCGCCGAAGTGAGAATACAACTCTTGGTGAGTTGGTGATATGCTCAAGCTTGTTGTGGACGACACATGGGTAAAAGCCTCTTTGCACTGTCACAGCAAGGCTTCCGACGGAGTACTTGAACCCGCCGATGCCGCTGACTACTATTTCTCCCGAGGATACGGCATTGTAGCCTTAACCGATCATGAGAAAATAACCACTGAATACGGCAAGAGGCGTGAAGGGATGGTTCTCCCTGGCGTCGAGACCTCAAAGGGCAGGACCAAGCTGGGAGCTGACTATCACATAGTAGCCATAGGAATAAACGACCCGGCAATAATCCGTCTGCCCAACCCATCCGAGGTCATAGACTACGTCAACGCTGCTGGAGGCGTGGCAGTAGTTGCCCACCCGTACTGGTCAGGGCTCGTTCACGAAGACCTTCTGGCGCTCGACAGCTATATCGGCATAGAGATCTACAATACCGGCTGCGACGTTGAAGTCGCAAAGGGGTACTCAACAGTCCATTGGGACAGCCTTATATCGTCAACCGTCAAAGCGTGGGGTCTGGCGGTAGATGATGCTCACAGGTACTACGTACCTCCAGTTGACGCTGACGGAGGGTGGATATGGATCAAGGCTGGTGACAATAATGCAGAAGACGTCTTGGATTCTTTGAGAAGCGGCTCTTTCTATTCTTCCACAGGACCCTCTATTGGAAGATTGGAGATGTCCGAGAGATCAGTCCATGTGGAACTGACGCCTGTAACACGAGTGAACTTGGTCTCGCGAAATGGGACTGGATTGAGTGTTGAAGTGGGTCAGCTCATGAGGGCGATTGAGATGTGGCGGAAACAGACCTGGCGGAAGTATCTGGGGATCGAGCTCGATAGTCTGGAGACGGAAGAGAAAGACGGTCTAACCAAAGTCTTCTTGAATGGGAGGAACCTGAAGGCTGAAGCTATCTACGATAGGGAAGGGTTAAGACTACTCGATATCAAGGCAAAATTCGGCTACCAATACATGCGCTTAGAGGCTATAGACCAACATGGCAAGATAGCATGGTCCAACCCAGTTTTCCTGAAATGATGGCATCTTCGCTGACCTCTAGACCCGGTCGCGTGGAGAAAATCATAAGACGTGTTTAGCATCCATCTAGGCCAGTCTGGAGGGTTTCTTCAAGAACTCAAAAATCTCCTCCAACTCCTTCACTTTGCCTTTGAGCGTTGTGAGTCTTGCTTGGAGCGGACCGCAGCTCTTTACGTACTCTTCTTCAGTGATCTCGCTGAGGTTATAGGATGTCGTAATCCTTTCGACCTCGACCGCTATCTTGTCAATCTCTTCATGGAGCTCCTTGTGGTAGGGCTCTAGGTTGATCGTCATGGATCTGAGGTTCTTCGATTTTTCATCGATCATTTCTAGGTATTTCTGTTTGAACTCGTTGTAGACTTCCTCGGAGAGCTTTCCTCTCTGACCGTCGAGAATCTTGAGTTTCCTGTTGCAGTCCTTTATCTGGCTGATAACGTCCTCAATCTCGACCAAGATCTGCTCTATCGTCTTGCTCCTCTTAGGAGCCTCCCTAACGATCTGCATCTTAAGTTGCATCTCCTTCCATGCTGAGAAACCGATCACGTACTCCTCTAGGTCTCGAAGTATTTCCCTGATCCGGCTGTAATTCTGATAGCTCGTAGGAAACTCTATGACTGGGATCAGTGTTTCAGCCTCCTTGGCTCCTTTTATCTCACATGGCACGGTCACTGAGCCCTCGCCAACGGCATAGAAGGAAACATTGAATGATCCATCCCTGTAGACATCTCCCTTGATGGAATGAGAGTCGACTAGCGAAGGTTTGAATTTTCCGATAGTCTCCCTCAGGTAAGTGTACAGCATTTCGCCATTCTGTACGGTCTCCCTTATGGGTAAAGCGAAGGTCGTAACGTTCCCTTCAGAAATCAATTCGCCCACCAGATAGCGTTTCTTCACCCGGCCCATGAGGCTCAGACCCTGAGCTCTCACAGCTGGAATGTAACCTCCCAGAAACACCATAACCACACCAGTGAGCAACGCAACCAGTATCGCGGGCATCGACCAATGCGCGTATGAAAGAGGGAGGAAAGGTGCACCTTGCACCCCCAAGAAACTAGTCAGGTAGAACAAGGCAGCTCCGAGGATGTAGCTTCCGAAGAAGCCGAGGAAAGTTCCCATCAGTCCCAGAAGAAGTGCTTCAACAAGAAATACTTGGAAGGTGTTTTTGGGGTCAAGTCCCAGGGTTGCCAGTGTGCTGTACTCTCTTTTCCTCTCTTCGTAGACAGAGACCATTGTTGTGTACATCATCAGACCCGCTATAACGAGCGGCGGCAGGTAGGGTATCAACCCGGTAACAGATAGCTCAAGTGACCATTCGATCCTTCGAGCCACACCGTCCTTATTCGCCACGGTGGGCGAAGCTAGGGTATATGCCAACTCCTCAGCCACCTCCATCGGCTCATATCCACTTCTCAAGAGGATTGTGACTTCAGGGATAGTGATGACTGGGTTGATAATTGATTTCAGGGGAACCAGCACTAATTCCGAGGGCTTATCGAAGAGTGGAGTATTGTCTATCTTTGCCAGATTGACGAAGGACGTCTTAGGATCAAAGGTTCCGACAACGCGAAATTCACCGATATCTCTCACCCGTATGAGCGGAGGGCCCGGACCATACGGTCTCCAGATCTCCCTTACAGCTAGAGTCACTTTCTCGTTAACCATGATCCCTAGGGTTGTTGGGACGATCGCCACGGGCTTCCCTCTTTTGAATTCCTGCCAGAAGCCTGTGACACGTTCTGACAGATTGTAGTGCCTCTCGGTGTAGACGGGGTCGATGCCCACTATATTGACGGTAGGTGTTCTGTCGCCTAAGATGATCATGCCTGAACGCTGAATAGTAAACTGGGGAACGGTTTCATTGAACCTGATTCCCTCCATGTACCCCAAGTCCTTACACCATACCTGCGCACGAGTCCAATTGACGTCATATTCGCTGAGAGGCGCAAAGAAGGTATTCGGTTTTATCAAGACACCCGGAATGTCTGTGCCTTCCCATTGGGCTTTGATCCTCGTTGAGCGGCTCATAGTTATGTTTACGAAAACTATCGCCGAGGAGACCATTATTGTAATGGTTGTCAGGGTCAGAAGAGTTCGGGAACGTCGCCTCTTTAGGCTTCTCACGCCCAGCTGAACTGAAAGATCAGCCATGGTCTTCTTTCGTATAGAAAACAGCTGGATGATGAGATAGGTCAACCCTCCAATCATGAAGCAACCTAGAAGAGACATCGGCAAGCCTATGCTTCTGCTTCCGATGAGATAGGCAAAGGTTATTTTCAGGGATGGATGAGTCAAAGAGAACATAAGCATAAGCAGAGAGAACGTTGCCACCTTTGTTGTGAGTCGAATCTTGTTCTGGGACGATTCCTCAAAAACGAAGCTTGACAAGAGTGAGGCCAGCCCGTAGGCGAATAGGCTTATGCCCGCCGCAGTCAGTACCGCCAAGGTCTTGAGGTTGGAGAGCCATAACTTGAGTCCGCTCAGCTTCTCATCAGCTATCTTGGCGCCGCCGATAGCTGACAGATATGCCTCCTTGCGGTAGAGCTGCAAGACCCGTTCCAGCAAGCTTTTGATCGCCTGGTACTCCTCATTCTCGCGGTCAAGAGGATAGCCAGCTGAGCCTAGCCACTCCATCTCCTTATCCATGAGGAATGTTTGGCGAGCAACATACTCCTCGGCAGCATGAGACATCCAATTGACCAGAGTGGTGTTCTTTCCTACCTTGACCGTGAGCGGCGAATAGATTTCCTCCTTGCCCTCTGTCTTGACGGTTTCATAGTCTGTCCACGTTCTGACCTTGTGGAAGATGGTTACCTCATAATCGAAGGGGAAGAAATAGCGAGTTTCATATTGGCTGACTTCGCTCCTTATGCTCGTCTTGATTGCTGGCGCGGCGAAAAGGGTTTCTTTCTCCCCTGTGACGGGGTTGCTGTCCAGCACTCTTACGAGATCGCCCTTGAGAACCCAGATGTTGCCCTCTATGAGGTGACGGTTCTTCAGGTTTACGTAGTCCAGTTCAATCTCTAGCCCGCGGTGTTTTGTGAAGTTTGAAACGTATTCCGCTTGGTAATCCCGTGTAGACCAGCTTTCGTCTTCCACGAACACGTTCTGGACTTTGATCAGCGTGTAGTTCTTTCCTAGTTCTATCTCTTGGAGCCTTCTCTCTCCGGAAGTTGTTTCCGGGTCGACGTTTCCCAGGAAGACTTGGATGGTCCCGGTCTCATTGGTGCGAATGGAGTCTATAGTCTTGAACCCCAGGTCCGTGTAGACTGTTAGACTCACCGATATGTTCGAGACGGGCATGCCGGTATTGTAGTCTCTGAGACTTATGACTAACCACAAAGGAACCTCCTTCGCCCGCGCTAGACTGCCACTGCCAACGGCGTTTGCGGAGCAGAGGGAGACGGAAAGGGTCAGAATCAGCGAAATGAGTGCCAGTTGAGGAGCTTTCATCTCATCTCCCGACCTCCAAGTTCGATGATCTTGGCTTCGTATTCCTCCCTTAGTTTCCGGTAGACTCGGTATTCAACCAGGCCGTTCTTGTACATTGACTCCAGCTTCGATAACATGTTCTTATACCTTCTGATCTCCATTGGTAGTCTCAGCCTCCTCCTCTCCAAGAGCAGCGAGAAGACGATGATGGGCAAAGATACGCCGAGCAGTGACATCCAAAGGACGCTTTTGAGATTGCAGGTGACAGTCATCACGTAATCGTCGTCAAGATTGATGACCATTGAGCCCGAAAAGATGCCATAATCGCTCGAAACTTCATAGGACCCATAGGGCAAAAGAAGTGAGATGCTTCCTCCTTCATCCGTCTCCGCTTCCAGAACGAGGTATTTCTGCCAAGCAGAGATCCTGTTTTCGAACTTCACACTTGCCCTAGGAAGAATATTGCCAAACGCGTCAACAAAACGCAGTGTGAGCCTATAGACTGCGCAGGCTATCGTCTTGTGCCTATTCTTGCTTATGTCCAAGACGCCAGACCAAACTTGGGTTCTCATCCATTCAACGTTGATTGTGTAGTTGCCGGGGCGCATACCTTCCCGTAGGATGAGGCCATTCTCATTTGTACGGTCCCGCAGAACCAGATTCCCATCTTCGTCGAACACGAGAACCGTTGCCTCAGCAAGGGGTTCACCAGCCTGGGTAACGAACGTAAGCGCCATGTAAGTCTTGTTACCTACTATGGTGATCGATGTTGCTCGTTGAAGGTCTACCATCCTCTCCCCAATGATCTCGCCGCCCATGACCCTTATCCAGTAGGTTCCGTTCAAGAAGCCTTTGAAGTACGCTGTGCCGTTCAAGTCGGTCTTTGTCCAGTTAACCATGTGCCCAGTCTGATTCGTTGTGACAGTGACATTGGTGGGCGAATAGAAGACAACTTGGTCGTACAGGAAGACAACATAGTTGCCTAAAGGTCTACGGTCCAGATCGACACATCTGACGGTCAGATCGTACGCCCAACACTTCACCGTGAAAACTTCGGACTTCGCAACCGTGACCGACGCATAGCCGATGGTTCTGTTTCCATAACGAGCGGAGACAGCGAACGAACCATTAATAACGTAGACGTTCTTATGCTCAACATAGCCTGACCTGTTTGTCTGGTCTCTGAAGAACAGGTGGCCTTGAAGGTTACGGATGTCCACTGTCGCGTTTCTTATGGCGGCTCCGGATTCTGAGACAAAACGGAGCCCCAAGTTGACTCTGACACACTTCAGCGTAATATTCAAAGGTTTCTGATGATCAATCACGTACTCGCCGCTGGCTGGTTCTTGCCGGACCAGAACAAGCTCCCCAAGGACGTATTCTTGAGTCCATGTTTCTTTGCCCAGAATCCCAAGTCTGTAAGTTCCATTCCACACACCGATGAAGCGCAGTGTCCCGTTTTTGTTCGTCTCTGCTTGACGGACTGAGACGCCAGTCTGTTCGGTGACCAGAGTATAGTTTTCCTTGCGCCTCACAGCGTCCGCGAGTATGGTGGAGTTCGGAGACCGGAAAACCATCTGATCGTAGAGCGTGACTGTATGGTTTGCCAAGGGTTTCCCGCGTTCATCGATAAGAGTCATGTTCAAGTCGTAAGCCCAAGTTCTGACCACATGCGTTCGGTTACCTGCAACATCAATCTTTTGATAGCCCACGGTCCTGTTTCCAACTTGAACCGAAATGAAGTAGGATCCAGCATCCAAGAACCTTATGGGGACATGCCCTGTCCCATTGGATATGTGGCTGGAGGAAAGCTTCCTCTTCACGTCGAATATCGTGACATTCAGATCTCCGAGGCCAGTCTTATTCTCCCAATCCTTTACCCACAGGGTGATGTTGTATCTGCGCGTGTCGTTGGCTGCATACACCTGCTGACTATCAGCCTCGCTTGCCAAGGGATAGGTTCTGACGGAGGTCTGAGGTTTGCCTTGGGTTGACATGGGATCTTGACTGAGCGAGGATATCAGAATCGCGAATATGACGACAGCATAAGTCTCGATTCTATCCATTGGCTCACAAGATCCTTGCCTGATTGGTTTCGCTTCTTCGGGCCTGTGGTTCTGGCATTAAGCTTAGGATAAGAGTGGTTTTTAAACTTTAAGGTGCACTTCTTGTTCTTTGAGAAAGATGTTCAGCTCGTCCTTGTACGGAAGAGCCGTTATAGCGCCGGGTTTCGTGACTACTAGGGCTCCGACAGCATTCGCCACGGTGAGACATGTATCGAGGTCCCAACCCTTAAGCAAACCAACCAGTAGGCCAGCGTTCCATCCGTCTCCTGCGCCAGTCGTATCCACAGCTCTGACCCTGAAGGCGGGAGCATATAGCCTTTGGTTTTCGTTGGTTTGCAAGAGAGCTCCATCACTGCCGAGTTTGACCCCAACCACTTTTGCTCCGCACCTCAACGCAGCTTCAGCAGCCTTTTCAGGGTTGTTTGTTCGGAATATGAATGCTGCCTCCTCCCTAGAGAAGGTCGCTATGTCAGAGAGGCTGAGCATCTGGCTGTAGAGTCTCCTGATTGCTCTTTCAGAATTCCAGACATCGATCCTCAAGGTGGGGTCGAAAGAAACCTTGACCCCCGCTCTTTTCACATGTTTGACTGCTGAAAGAACAGCCTTTCTCGATGGGTTTTGGGAAAGGGAGAAGCCTGACACATGGAGAATCTTGGCATTCGAGGCATAGTCGAGATCCACATCCTCTATCGAGAGAGCATTGTCTGCGGTCCCTCTGACCCATGGTCTCCGATAGAAGATGAAGGATCTTTCGCCAGTCTTGGGCTCGTTAGCAACGAAAGCCAATGTGGTCCTCATGCCCTTCTTTGTCTTAACATGCGACGTATCCACATCATTTTTGCGCAGCTCCTGAACCAAGAACTGACCGAAGGGATCATCTCCCACAGCAGCTATGGCACCGGAGCTCGAACCCAGTCTGGCTACTCCGACCAGAGTATTCATCGGCGCCCCTCCGAAGCATTTCTGGAACGCCGAAGCCTCCAGATAGGAAACCGGTGCCGTTGCTACAAAATCAACTAGAACCTCACCAATGCCGACTACTTCAGGTGTCAAGCCAAGCCAGCTACCATAGATTCTTACAGTCTTTCGAGCCTTGTGATCCAGTTCATGTAGGGCCTTAAGGCTTCCGGCATGATGACCGACCCATCTTTCTGCTGGTACTGCTCAACGATGGCCATCATAGTGCGGCTCGTAGCCAAAGCCGTGCTGTTCAAAGTGTGAACAAAGCCCTTAGGAGGTTTTCCGATGCCCTCTCTATATTTTATGTTGAGCCTTCGAGCTTGGTAGTCGGTGCAGTTGGAGTTGGAGCCGGCTTCGCGGAAATTCCCGTCGGCCATCCAGACTTCCGTATCGTACTTCTTGGCGGCGACGGTGCCGATGTCTCCGGTGCAGTTATTCACCACACGGTAATGCAGCCCGAGCTTCTGGTAGAGAGCTTCACAGTTCTCTTGGAGCTCCTCATGAAGCTTCCAAGATTGTTCCGGCAAGCAGAAGATGAACTGCTCAATCTTGTTGAACTGATGCATCCGGAAGAGCCCCTTGGTATACTTGCCGTGTGCTCCGATTTCCTTCCTGAAGTTGGTGCTGACACCTACCACCTTTATTGGAAGGTCATCCTTGTTCAGAGTTTCATCCATGAACATCGCGGCGATCGGATGCTCGCTGGTCGCTATGAGATAATAGTCCTCGCCTTCAATCTTGTACATGACTGTCTCGAAGTCTGAAAGGTCAGTGACCCCTTCGTAGGGCTGTCTTCGCAACATATACGGCGGCACTATCAGTCGATATCCGTGGCTCGTCATGAGGTCAAGTGCGAACCTTTGGATCGCAAGGTCAAGAAGCGCCAGCTCGTCTTTCAGGTAGTAAAAGCCGGTTCCCGCAACCTTGTTAGCTCTTTCCTCATCGATCAAGCCGAGGTTCAAGGCGATTTCTAGATGGTTCTTGGGTTCGAAGTCGAAGATGGGCGGAGAGCCCCACCGCCTGACTTCGACGTTGTCATTCTCATCCTGCCCAAAGGGAACAGACTCGTGGATGATATTTGGAATCCGCATGAGCAAATCTTTGGATTTCTGCCCATACTTCTCAGCCTGAACAGTCAGGTTCTGTATCTGGAGGTCTATGTTTCTGGCTTCGCTCAAGAGATCGACTACATCTAGGCCCTGCATCTTCAGTTCGGCGATTCTGAAGCTGATCTCATTCCTTTTTCTCCTCCAGTCATTCACTTCTGTCTGTAGCGACCGCCAAGTTCTGTCAGTCTCCAAAAACTCGTCCAGGAGTCTCAGTTTTTCTGGATCGTTTCTTCTTTCTAAGTTTTCCCTAACAGAGTCGGGGTTGGTTCTGACAAGTTTCACATCGATCATATTGAGGAAACTCCGCGGGGCTTTCAACATACATTCTGAAGGACAGATATAAATATGCAACCTCTTCACGTGCTGGGCACGGTACCTGTCACCAAATGTTTTAATACTTCCGGCTTGTGAGTTATCTGAGTCTGCAGTGGTGTTGCGGCGTGTCAAAAGGTCGCGTCAAGGACAAGTGGCGAAGCAAAAGATGGTACACTGTGGTGACTCCAGAGTACTTTGGGAAGGTCAAGATAGGATCTGTGCCCACTGATGATCCCCAGAAGCTTATGGGGAGAGTCATCGAGTCTTCGCTTTATGACGTGACTGATGATTTTGCCCATCAGTACCTTAAAATATTCTTTAAGATCACCGATGTGGATGCGAAGCAGGCGTCGACCATTTTCAAGGGGCATGAATACTCGAGAGACTACCTGAGAAGCTTGGTCCGAAGAAGAACGACACGCATAGATGACATCGCAACCGTCACAACAAAAGACGGTTACAGACTAAGGGTTACGGCATGCGCCTTCACCCTCAACAGGATAAAAACATCACAGGAAAAGGAAATACGCTCGGTGATGGAAAGGACCATAGGGGGAAAGGCAGGCTCGTTGACGTTTGATCAGTTCGTGCAGGAAGCTGTCCTCGGCAAGATCGCCTCAGACATATACAACGAAGCCAAGAAGATAACGCCTCTGCGCCACGTTGGGATAAGGAAAACATGGTTGATCTCAAGACCCGATGAAGAAGCCGAAGGGAAAACCGAAGCCGTAAAGGTCACTGTTGAAGCTGCGAGCCAGGAAAACGAGTTGCAGCAGTCGTCTTGACCCCAAAGAGGATCCTCCTCTTCTCTTTCATCATCTGCTGAGGAGAGATGTGGCCCGCAAAGCAGCAGTTTTGCCCTACACTCCACAGAAGAAGAAGTCCAAGCAAGCCAAGGAGAGGGTGGCAGAGATTCTCAAGAACAACCCTCTCAGGAGATCTGCCTTTGAAACGAGCCCTTGGCGTTGATAACGTGAAGGTAACTAGACCGTGATCCATTCTTCTTAGGTAGGTTTAATGGTTGCGTCGCGAACTATCTGATCTAGCGGAGCTTTGAACCGAAATGCCGTTGCCACGCGAGCTCAACGTCATTAAGAAGGACTGGAGAAAGGTAGACATCAGAATCGCGTTGTGTTACCCTAATGCCTACCGAGCGGGAATGAGCGGCCTAACTATCAGGCTGCTTTACGCACTGCTTAACTCACGCGAAGATGTCCTCTGTGAGAGATTCTTCACTCCCTCCTTGGGGGAGCCTTGGAAGAGCCTTGAGTCTAATCAGCCCCTGAGGAAGTTTGATGTCGTAGCCTTCACCCTCCAATATGAGGAGGATTACACGAATGTGGTACGGATGCTACTCGAATCCGGCGTTCCGCCGCGAAGAGAAGACCGAAGAACCGAAGACCCAATAGTCATGGCTGGCGGACCATGCGCGACAGCTAATCCCGAACCTCTAGCTGACTATGTTGACATCTTCGTCATAGGCGAGGCTGAACCAGTTCTCGACCCGCTGATCGATCGGATTAAGGCTGTCCAAGACCCTTCAAGGCACATGGGCGAGTTCTCTGATCTCAAAGGAGTCTATGTGTCGGAGGTCTCGAATCTGACGGAGAGAACGTGGGTCCGAAACCTTGACAGTGCACCGCATCCCCTCGCACAACAAATTCCACTTGTAGACGAGCATAGCCCTTACATGACCGTTTTCGGAAAAGCCTTTGCTGTCGAGACAGTTCGAGGTTGCAGTCGATGCTGTCGGTTCTGTCTTCTAAGGCACATAAGCCAGCCCAAACGAGAGAGAAGTCTTGGGAAAGTGCTAGAGATAGTCGAGGAGGGGTTAAGCTACACGCCTGTGGACAAAGTCACGCTTATCGGCGCGAGCATATTCGATTACCCACACCTGGAAGACCTGTGCGAATCGATTGTTTCCCGCGGGCTTGAGCTGGCGGTTCCTTCTATCCGCCCGGAAACAGTCACTGAACGCCTAGCCAACATGCTGGCGGAAGGGAAGCAAAGGAACGTCACCATAGCGCCAGATGCTGCTTCGCCTCACACGCAACGAATAGCAAACAAAAGGATGGATGAAGCGACCATTATTGATGCCGCCAAGACTCTACTAAGCCGCGGCGTCAACCGTCTGAAGCTGTATTTCGTGATTGGTCTGCCTGGAGAAAGTCGCGAAGACATTGAAGCCATAGCGGATCTGTCGAGCAGAATCGCTGAGTTGGGATATGGTCCCAAGGCGGTCCATCTGAGCATAAATCCATTGATCCCCAAACCGCATACCCCGTTCCAATGGGAGAAGACGCCTTCTGTATCTTACGTGCGCGAAAGTCTGAACCTGTTGAGGAAAACATTGAAAGCCGATAGCCGGATTTTGATTGAGAGTCTGGATGCACGTCACGCCCGGATTCAAGCCCTTCTTAGCCTTGGTGATCGGAAAGTTGGCAAAGTCATCGAGCTTGCAGCGCGTTACGGCGGAGGGTTGGGAGCCTGGCGCCGAGCCTTAAAGGAGTGCAGAGCTTCGCTAGAGATGTACGCGGGTGAGCGGAGCGTTGACAAGCCTCTGCCTTGGGACAGAATAAAAGTTGGGATAAGCAGGAGATACCTCATCAGGGAAGTTGAGAGCTACAAAAGGATACAAGGTATGTATGAGTGAACCATCGAAGATATAAAGGTGTTGAACCAAAGAGGAACGCGCGGTTAAGGCGGGAAAAATGGACCTAGACAAAAGACAGTTCAGAAAGATGTTTCCTCACCTAGCCCGAGAGATGGAAGGCAGAGAGGGCAAAGTCCGGATAGCATCAGTTCGAACCGATCCTGAAGCAGGAGAAAGTGCGGCTTCCAAACAGTTCGATGGCTACGATCCGGACATAGTCGATTTTCTGCGAAGATGCGACAACGAGGAACAGGCAGAGGAGATTATCAGCTTCCTAGAGAGCAAGAAAGAAGTCGGCCACGAATACGCCAACCGGTTGAGGAAACAGCTAAGAAAGAAAGGCGTAAGAAGCTTCGGACCCAAAAAGGAGAATGACTATTACCTCAGGGAGGCAGGTTTCTAGCCCGGCGCCGCCTACACGTAGTGTTCTCAGATCTAGAGATTGATCTGTTCAAGCAGGTTACGCGGACAAGATTTGTACATAGATTTAAAAGAGAAAAGGCTGACATACTTCTCAAAAACAGATAGTTCACAATGCCATGAGCTAAAGGTGTAACTCGGCTTGATCGGAAAAACAAGGATGTACACCTTGCTGTGTGTGCTTGCGAGCATAGCGTTTCTGTTGTTCACGTTTTCAGGCTCCGGGTCTGCCAAGGCTGAATTGGCGGCGGAATATCTTGAGATTCGAGTGAACCGCGTCATCCAGATTGAGGATGGTGGAGCGCTTCTGATGAATGATACCTTCACCTTTTCGTCTGACCTTGGCAACATCGCCAGACCCTTAAATGGCTTTGACGTTGGCATTCCCGCCGCATACAGAGACGCTCTTGCTTATCTTTTTGCGTATGATGCGGCAGGAAGACTGCCGGCGAGGCTGGACGTTGCGGCTGAAGGGGGTGGATTTCCGTGGGTAAACGTTTCCTTTTCGCAGTCCGTCGACGTAAGCAATGGAAGGCAATACGATTTCACTCTGGTTTACGTCTTCTCAGGACTGGTGAACGCTAATCAAACATTCATTCATGCTGATTTCCCTGCGTATCCAATCTTGGCAGAGGAAGTCAGCTTCTGCAATGTGACGGTCATACTTCCAGAAGGAGCTGTGTTCAATTCGACTTCTTCGCCCTTCATAAATATGACCACTGACTCGCGCCAAATACTGTACAGTGAAAGGGCTCCTCTTGAACCCTATTCGAACGTCTCTTCCTGGGTTAAGTTCAAGGCACCCGACTTCGTGCTTCTGCAGATAGACGAGTGGAGAAGAGAGATACAGATAGACGGGCTGGGAGGTCTAGCGGCTACCGATTACTATCAAGTGGTCAACAAAGGGGATAGATACCTGCTTCGAATACTCTTTGTCTTGCCTGCCAACGCCTCAGGGGTCTCTGTACAAGATGTTTACGGCGCGGTTACCGGGGTGGCTGTTAGAGATCGCGGAGGCTTCGTTGAAGCCGATATCACGCTCCGAGAAACTTTGACCAAAGGTCAGAAGGTGAAGCTTCTCGTAGCCTACAAGCTGCCTTTCTGGAGATATGTCACCCAGAGAGGTTGGCAGGACTATGTGATCAACGTAAGTTTGTCTAGGCCTAACGATTGGATCTTGAGCAGGTATGCTGTGACCGTTTCCTTGCCCGAAGGAGGGGAGCTCCAAGCCTCCTCTAAGACCCCTTACCAACTTGAGAGGGAGGGTTTTCTTGTAAAGGTCAAGTTCGCTGAGGCCAACGTGACAAGATTCCATGAAGCAAGCATCAGCCTTCAATATCGATACCTGATTCTTTGGGCTTCCCTCAGGCCGACTCTTTGGGTAGGTACAATAGCCGTTCTAATAGTTAGCGTGTTCTTCGTAAGAAGAGCACCCAAACCAGAGACAGTTGCTGTGGTTGCCCTTTCCTCTGGAGTCCTAAGAAGGTTTGTTGACACCTACGAGGAGAGACAGAGGCTGAGGTCGGAGCTAGAATCCCTTGAACAGCGAGTTCAGAAAGGGAAGATGTCCAGAAGAAGATACAGACTGCAGAAGAGTTCTTTGGACGGGCGTCTATCCAAGCTGCAGAAGGACATGTTAGAACTCAGGGGCGAGATAACAGCAGCGGGCGGTCGCTACTCTGAAAGGATGAGGCATCTTGAAACAGCTGAGACCGAGATTGAGACCTTGGACAGAGACATCGCAAGAGTGGAAGTCCGATTCCAGCGTAAGGAAATCTCTACCGAAGCCCGCAGCAGACTATTGGACGAGTACAACCGCATAAGGGAACGGGCTGAGAACACGATAGAAGAGATACTCCTAAGACTACGAGAGGAGATTCGGTAAGGGGCTACCTAATCGCTCAAGCCGCTTGAGCATTCATTGTTCTCTTCGGAACCTGAAATCCTGAGAATTCCGATATTCCGCCTAAGAAAATATCTGGTACAACTGGGGGTCCGGAGACGCACCTAGCACATTGCGAGCGCACAACGTTTTGGGAATCACGTTACCGAAGACTCGATAGTGACGGTTACACTAGTCTTAATATCGCGTTACCTTTAAACGGTTGGACCAAGGTGGCTTTTGCCTTCATGCTTGGGGGAAGCTACTTGGAGGAAGGGGTTACTTGCATCTAGGCGACACACGGCAGAAGCTCTGTGAATGTCTAGGGCTGTCCGAATATGAAGCGAAACTCTATCTCTCCCTTCTCGAGCAAGGCGCTGCTAAGGCAAGAACCCTGAGCATGATGAGCGGCGTCCCCAGAACCAAGGTCTACAGCGTTCTGAAGAAACTGGTCGATATGGGCCTCGTTACCGAGGTCCCCGAAGACCCGAGAAGGTTCGTCCCCACTCCGCCTAGAACTGCCCTCAAGTCTTATGTCCATTCATATCAGAACATGGTTGGGAATCTGCTAGCCGTTGTCTCGTCACTTGAGGAGATATTCAGAAAACCCAAGACTGGGCAGAACTTGCAGCAAGGAACAATATGGACCATCCATGGAAGGCAGGAGATTCTCGCAAAAGCCAAACAGATGCTGTGTAAGGCTAAGCGGTCTGTGGTTTTGGCTACCAACGAAAACGGACTGGTTCTTCTGTACAAGTCATTCAACCGCATATTTGACGAGCTGACAGAACGCTCTGTCAAGGTCAAGATCATGACGCCCAATGATTCCAGCAACCAACACATGTTGAGCGAGCTTAGATACACGTGTAAGATAGAGAAAACGCCCTTTCCGCTTCCGCTGATTTTCCTGTGCACTGATGATAAACAGATGCTTCTGGCCAATCTTCATCCGAACAGTTTCTCCTCGAGTTCTGAGCATGACAGAGGCGTTTTTTCTGAGGATGCAGTGTTGCATGAGATGATCTACCTCTTGGTGCTACACGAGGGCTACCGCTGGTCTTTACACGTCCACTCCGGGGGGGGCGGAAGCAACTGCTGAGCGTTCGTGTAACGTTGGTCCGGTGGAGACAGGTTACATCAGACTTAGATAGTATCATCTGGAAATCTATCTTTCGTCGAGAAGGGAAGAGGCCTGACTCCTTCGGAGAGAAACGAGCTGGACCGCACAGGTCCACTTAGCTATGTTGACCTCTTGATCCTGACGTTGGCACAACATGAGAAAAGCTTGACATTAATCATTGAAAGACTGGAACGAATCTCCGAGAAAATGGAGGAGCTCAGTCAGCAACTTACAGAGGCGAGGAAGGAATATCTGAAGAACTCGCAGAGAATGCTATCTTCCGAATATCCGTAGGAGCCTCGGGCATCGTCCCTGCGATTTCTGAAGCTACGCCAAAGCCCAGACAGATAAGGCGCGCCTCCTGCGTCTAGGCCCAGACTGCCTTGTGCTTGCCAGGTTCTATCAGATCTTTTGGCCTAACTTCACGCTGCCGGACTTTCGATCATTGCGGGCCGGAGATGAGTAGTTGATTCTCTTGACGAGGATCAGAGCGTCTAATCCTTTCTTGTAGTATTCCGGGATGTAGCCTGTGATTTCGAAGCCCTGTCTTTGGTAGAACTTGATAGCTCTTTCGTTGTCTTTTCCTGTTTCGGTGTAGATTATCCTGGCATTCCTATTTCTGGCCCAATCTATGCATTTCTCGATTAG
>Ga0209314_10000175_pt1 | contig 28100 bp, 21 predicted proteins | sample I19B2metaG_FD_184146 | JGI IMG/M metagenome (GOLD analysis project Ga0209314, IMG submission 184146) | Lake sediment bacterial and archeal communities from Gulf of Boni, Indonesia to study Microbial Dark Matter (Phase II) - ​I19B2 metaG... | ecosystem: Environmental > Aquatic > Freshwater >... | reverse complement strand
ATACTTCATCAGGTATAACACTAAGCCTGATTGTATCATCTTCATTACAGCATGTTAAAGAACTTAAGTTAAATTCTTATCTTCACGGCACAAACAGGGAGCACAGAGAAAATACACAAAGGTCTCAAAGTAAAAACAAAGCTATACCTTTGTGTTCTTTGTGATAACTTTGTGTCCTTTGTGGTTAAAAATCAAGTAATTCAATAACCACTATAGTATGGATAAGACCAGATTATCATATATCTACGCCGGACTCGCTGTCCTTTTCTGGGCAACAGTTCCCACTGCATTTAAAATAAGTCTTGGCGAGCTTAACATACTGCCTATGCTTACAATAGCCTCTGTCACATCTGTTGTGGTGCTTACGGGGGTGATCATAGCACAAAATAAAACAAGCCTGATAGGCTTCAGTGACCGCAGGGAGTTTTTTAATTCTGCAATCCTGGGATTCATAAATCCGTTTGTTTACTATCTCATTCTCCTCAAAGCATATACTCTCCTGCCCGGCCAGGTAGCCCAGCCGCTTAACATGATCTGGCCGATTATCCTGGTATTCCTTTCTGTTCCGATCCTTGGACAGAAAATTGAGAAGAAAAGCTTCCTTGCCCTTTTTATAAGCTTTATCGGGGTATATGTCATTTCCTCCCAGGGAAAACTTTTCCAGCAGGGAAATGCAAATCTGACCGGTGTGCTTCTGGCATCGGGCAGCTCGCTATTCTGGGCTTTCTATTTTATAATGAATGTCAGGGATAAAAGGGATGAGGCAGTAAAACTTCTCCTCAACTTCATTTTTGGATCAATATATCTGGTTATTGCTATGACATTTACAGGTCAGTGGCAGGAAATAAATGAAATAAAAGGCATTGCTGCTTCAATCTATATAGGGGTATTTGAGATGGGTATTGCATTCCTGTTCTGGCTGAAAGCCCTCCGGATTGCCAAAACAACCGACAAGGTTAGTAACCTTGTCTATCTTGCTCCTTTCTTTTCACTTCTGCTACTGCATTTCATTATACATGAACCTGTCTACTTCACAACTCCTGTGGGACTTTTGCTGATCATTGCGGGAATATTTGTACAGAACTATAAAACAAAAACTGTTGTTTAATCGTTATATTTGCAGATTATTAAGGTTATACTACTATTCAGTATATTTTATGAAAAGGTATTTTTTGTTACTGTTTCTTTTACCTGTTTTATTCCTTTCGTCCTGTAAGAAAGAGGAAGAAGATCCCTTTGTTCCGCCAACACCTGACGAAGTTGCAAGGAATGAGCTTTATAATGTAATGAAAGCATATTATCTCTGGGATAAGCTTATGCCAACCGTAGTTAAGGAGAACTATACAGGCCCATATGAACTTCTTGAAGCTATGCGGTATAAGGAACTCGACAGATGGAGCTATGTTCAGAAGTATGATGATTATATTAAACAAAGTCAGGCGATATTCGTTGGACACGGAATCAGGATTGGGCTGGATATCAATAAAAAAACACGTATAGCCCAGATTTACAATAATTCTCCAATGTATGCCCTGGGTGTAAGACGGGGATGGATTATTAAAAAGCTGAACGATACTGAACTTGCTCCTATTTTTATTGCAGGAGACGGAGAGGCATATTACAATCTTATCGGACCTTCAACAGCAGGCATAACAAATAAATTTCTCTTTCAGACTCCGGAAGGCAAAGACTCAACTATTACAACAACTAAAGCACAATTCACTCTGAATACAGTACTTTATTACGATACTCTTCATCTGAAGACCGGTATTACAGGACATCTGGTATTTGAACAATTTGTTCAGCCTTCAAATGCTGAGCTTGAAACAGCTTTTGCATTTTTCAAAGCGAATAATATTAATAATATAATTGTTGATCTCAGGTATAACGGCGGAGGCGACCTTACTGTATTGCAGAATCTTGCAGCACATATCGGAGGTTCCTCAAAATTCGGGAAACCGTTCCTGACCCTTACCCATAATGATCAGCAGGTTTCCAGAAATAAAACATATAATTTCGGAACAGTTGCATCTCCTGTAACAGTTGGTAAAATGATAGTTATTACTACCCGTTCCACCGGATCAGCCAGCGAGGATCTGATTAACGGACTCAAGCCATTTATGGAAATAAAGACTATTGGCGACACCACAAACGGAAAACCGGTTGGGATGTATGGTTTCCAGCATCTTAAATCTTATATGTTCTGGCCGATATCATTCACACTTCTGAATACTGCCGGGGTAGGTGATTTTTATGATGGCTTCTTTCCGGAGAAATATGTTCCGGATGATATTACTCATGACTGGGGTGAAAGAAATGAAGCATGTCTTAAGGAGGCTATTTACCTCCTTGAAAATGGTTCAGTATCGGCCAAGAGTCAATACAGTTATCACCGTTCTGTTCAGTTCTCTGAAGGTCCGGAGAGGCTCAATGATGCCTATTTTATTGAAAAATAGATAAATACAATTCTTAACATTGAAGTCACAACCCAGGGAAAGGATTATTCTTGGTATCGATCCGGGAACCAGCATTACCGGTTACGGTGTCATCAAGACTTCAGGAACGGTCCCGGAACTGATTGCCATTGGATCAATCGACCTTTCAAAAATTGATGATCATTATGTAAAGATCAAGCATATTTTTGACCGCACAATCGGAATTATTGATGAATACCACCCTGACGAACTTGCAATAGAAGCTCCATTCTATGGTAAAAACATCCAGTCGATGCTTAAGCTGGGAAGAGCCCAGGGTGCTGCAATTGCTGCTGCCCTCTCACGCTCCCTTCCTATTTTTGAATATGCTCCCAGAAAGATTAAAATGTCTATAACCGGACAGGGAGCTGCTTCAAAGGAACAGGTAGCTGCAATGCTTACAAATATTCTGAAATTTAAGATAGGCGAAACAAAACTTGATGCAACCGATGGCCTTGCTGCAGCTCTTTGCCACTTTTATCAAACCAACAATCCGGTTATGGAAAAGAGCTACAACAGCTGGAAGGATTTCATGAATAAGAATCCCAAAAGGGTAAAAAAAGCTTAACCCCCCTATGCCGGTGCATAGGCAATTGCGGCCACACTGACTTTTACTCCTTCTGTTTTAAGAATCTCATTTATACATGATTCCATAGTTGATCCTGTTGTTATAACATCGTCTATCAGCAGGATATGCTTTCCCCTGATTGACTCCGGATCTTTTACATTGAAAATCCCCTCAACATTTACCCACCTTTCATACCTCGACCGTTTGGTCTGGGTGGAAGATGAAATAATTCTGACAACGGCACTTTTATTCACGGGAATACCTGTGGCATCTGAGATACCATCCGCAATGAGCTCACTCTGGTTGAATCCCCTTGACCGTTGTTTTGAAGGATGCAGGGGTACAGGTATTATAAAATCGATTGTATCTGTAAATCCTGAGGATTTAAGTGATAATCCGTAAATTCTCCCCAGCTCAGACCCAATCTCATTTATTCCCCTGTATTTAAGATAATGAATGAGGTTCCTTATCCTGCTTCCCTTATTATAGTATGAAAAAGCAGCAGCAGTTTCAATTTTACATCTTCCCCAGAAAAGCTGTTCAACAGGGTTCTCCCGGCAGAGATGATAATCTGTACACGGAATTACAATATAACATTCAGTGCAGATAATATTCTCATTCCGCAGTAAATGGTTACCACAGCCATAGCATATGCGTGGAAAGAGGAGACTCAGGAAGTCATCCCACAAATCATAAAGCCATTTCATGCAGCGGGCAGAAAAGGTACTGCCCTAAGTTAAAGATTTTTAATGATATTGGCAGCTATTTCCCTGAATTCTTCAGGTGTAAACTTCAGTTTCGGATTCCGGAAATTTACATCCTCCATGCTGTCCATGGGTACCAGGTGAATATGAGCATGCGGTACTTCAAGCCCGAGTACAGCAATGCCTATCCTGTTACAGGGATATGCTTTTTTTATAGCCGCGGCTACCTTTTTGGAAAATACCATAATACCCTCAAGATCATTATCCTCAAGATCAAATATATAATCTACCTCCTTTTTGGGTACTACAAGTGTATGCCCTGCTTTCAGCGGATTAATATCAAGGAAAGCAAAATACCTGCCATTTTCAGCCACCTTATAGCAGGGAATTTCTCCGTTTATAATACGTGTGAATATTGAGGCCATTTCTTCTATAATGAAATTGCAACTATCTCAAAAGGGATCACCCCTGACGGAACTTTAATCTGCACGACATCCCCTACCTTTCTGCCCAGAAGTCCCTGGGCAATGGGAGAGCTTACAGCAATTTTTCCAAGCTTGAAATTAGCTTCGCTTTCAGGTACAAGCTGGTATTCCATAACACTGTTATTGGTCTTGTTCCTGATTTTAACTTTATTCAGAATGCTTACAGTCGATTTGTCGATCTTCGATTCATCAATAATCCTTGACCTGGCAACAATATCCTCAAGTTTGCTTATCTTCATTTCAAGCATTCCCTGGGCTTCCTTGGCTGCAGCATATTCGGCATTCTCTGAGAGATCACCTTTATCCCTTGCTTCTGCAATCTGCCTTGATATCATTGGTCTCTCATCTTTACGGAGATGATCAAGCTCATCCTTCATCTTCTGAAGACCTTCCTCTGTCACATAAATTACATCTGACATCTTTCCTCTGTTATATTTAAAAAACAAGAAGAATTCCGGCTTTTGCCGGAACTCTTCAACACAAATATATAAAAAGAATATTAAAAAAACAAATAAATAAGCTGTTATAAAGTGCTTTACAGCAGTTTATGATATAAATTCAACAGTTACTTGTACTTTTTTGCTCCCCTTTTTGTCTTTGATTTATTACTTTTCTTCTTTGCCTTGTCCCTGGCCGCTATGTCCTTCTTGTTCTGTTTCATACGGTCCTGAACTTCAGATGACTGGATCTCATATGATCGCTTTTGTGCAGCTTTGCTGCCGTCTTTGATAGCATCTTTCTGTTCTTTCTTCTTTTTATCGGCTTTTTTCTGGGCCTTTTTTGCCTTCCTGGGTTGTATTAATAATGTGTGTGTCTCAAGAGTCTTTTCGCTAATATCCACCCCTATCCCGATAGCTATCGGGACCCCCAAGGAAGACTTATTGAAAATCAGTGGATTTGAAAGCCCCCCCTGGGGGGTTGGGGGGTAAAAATCGATATCTGAGATATCCTCATTATTAATTGAATATCCCGTCCTTGTAGCTCCAATAAATAATGTAAGAGACATTGCAATAATCATCAAGCTCCTGAAAGTTAATATTTTCATATACTACAATTGAAATAAATACTCTGCTTTGACGTTTGTTTTCCAGACCTATGATTAATTTTGTGCCACCAAAATTATTAATGTGACTTCATTCTCAAAAATAACTCTTTTTTTAATTGCCGGATCACTGGCAATATTCCTGAGCTCATGTTCCAGGGATAAAAATGACGTTATTCCTGATGTATATGTCGACTTCACGATTGACCTTTTAGATCCCGAATTCATTAATCTTAATGCCATCGGGGGCAATGTTACTGTAAATGAGCAGACAAATAATTTCGGTTACAGGGCTGCAGGATTTTCAGGCAATGGTATAATTGTACATGCAGGAGTTGATGAGTTCTATGCATATGACCGAACCTGTCCTCATGATTATTCGGAAAACAAATCGGCACCCAGGATAAACGTTGATGGTACAAATACCCTATATGCTGTGTGTCCGGAATGTAAAACAAAATATGGACTACCGGTAAACGGTACTCCGGTTGAAGGAATTGGAAGATACCCGCTGAAAAACTATAAAACAAGCTTCGACGGGAGACGGATCAGGGTGTGGAATAATTATTGAATTTTATATCCCTACACCTGCCCTTGAAACATATGGTTTTGATTTTTGATCAATGCTACATTAACTGGATAATACGGATCATCAGACCACCTGCCACCGGTATAAGTTGACCACCTTATACAATTATCAATCATTTAATTGAGATGGTCTGTCTGTACTTAAGAAGTCTGGCCTTTGCTAACGATTTTTCCACCAGGCATCATAATTATATTCTTCAACAAGATCTCCGTCTGATTCCATTACTCCTGTTATTGACCCTAAGTGATCCTTACAAAGGTAATAAATATCAGGTGTGTACTCTCCGGTCTGAATTGCCAATGCTTAGTCTTATGCTTTACCAGGTGACTTAAAGCCGATGGGCTTACGGTTCTTTTGTTCCATATCCTGCTGCTTGGAAGCTTCCAACTGTTTGAGGTATTCAAAAATGAGCATGATCTTTTGGTCATGGTCAGTATATTTCCTTTCTATTTCTTCCAGCTTGTGTAGTATGTCTTTATAGGCAAGAAGCATCTCACGCATACGAACAAAAATTTCTATTATCCGTATGCTTACTTTAATAGCCCTCTCATTCTTTATGACATTGGCAAGCATTAATATTCCGTGCTCTGTAAATGCATATGGCAGATAGCCTCCAAGTTGCTTCCTGGAAGGTATCGCATTTTGCGATACCAGGATATCAACCTCTTTTTCTGATAGCTGGAACATAAAATTTTCTGGAAAGCGTTTCAGGTTTCTTTTAACCTGTTCCCTTAACCGGATAGCTTCTATATCGTATAGGCTGGCCAGATCCCGGTCAAGCATCACCTTTTTATCTCTTATCTGGTAGATCTTATTGGTTATTATTTCGTCCGGTATTGCAAGCTGGCTGGGTCCCTTTACCATGCATTAAATGTTTGACTTTTGTAAATCTACTTATTTAAACTTGGTATCGCAAATTGCGATACCAAGTTTAAATAAGTCCAAATTTGGCAATAATTGTTCTCACATAGATTTATCTGAGATTAGATTATACTTCTTTTGAACCTCCTTTCTAACGATCAACGCTATGACCTTGTTGAGTCATAATAATAATCCCCGACATCTGACTTTGTAGTGATGTTCCCAATATCATCATAGTTACTCTTGTAAAATGCTGTCCGATAGTGTATCGAGACTGGGGTAAAAAAAAGGCCGGCAAATCTGCCAGCCTTATTTCAATACTTTAATTTCTAGTATCTGTAATGATCAGGTTTGTATGGACCTGTCAACGGAACACTAATATAATCGGCCTGTTCCTTTGAAAGAATTGTGAGTTTAACTCCAAGCTGGTCGAGATGCAGACGTGCAACTTCCTCATCAAGGTCTTTAGGAAGCCTGTAAACACCTACTTTGTAATTCTTCTGCCACAGATCAAGCTGGGCAAGTGTCTGATTGCTGAATGAATTACTCATAACAAATGACGGATGGCCCGTAGCACAACCAAGATTAACCAGTCTTCCTTCAGCAAGCATAAAAATTGCATGACCATCAGAAAATTGATATTTATCAACCTGAGGCTTGACATTTATCTTCTTTATCCCTTTTAGTTCATTAAGTTTATCTACCTGTATCTCATTATCGAAATGGCCGATATTGCAGACTATTGCCTGGTCCTTCATCTTCTTCATGTGCTCAACAGTGATCACATCCCTGTTGCCTGTTGCTGTAACATAGATATTACCTTCATCAAGCGTATCTTCAACAGTTTTTACCTCAAAACCTTCCATCGAGGCCTGAAGAGCGCAGATAGGATCTATCTCAGTTACAATCACCCTGGCACCGTAAGCCTTCATTGATCTTGCACAGCCTTTACCAACATCTCCATATCCGCAAACAACAACAACTTTGCCTGCTATCATTACATCTGTTGCCCTTTTGATCCCGTCAGCCAGTGACTCCCGGCAACCATAAAGATTATCAAATTTTGATTTTGTAACTGAATCATTCACATTGATTGCAGGAACAAGCAGTTCGCCATTTTCCATCATCTGGTACAAACGGTGAACACCGGTGGTTGTTTCTTCTGAAATCCCCTTGAGTTCCTTTACGGCGCGATGCCATCTCTGCGGATCTTTTGACAGAATATCCTTCAGTGTTGCAAGAATTATCGCTTCTTCCCTTGATTCTGCTTTTTTGTTCAGGATTTCAGGATTCTTCTCAGCCTTGTAACCCAGGTGCACAAGAAGTGAAGCATCTCCTCCGTCATCAACAATAAGATGAGGACCTTTTCCGTCAGGAAATGAAAGTGCCTGATCAGTACACCACCAGTATTCTTCGAGTGTTTCACCTTTCCATGCAAAAACCGGTATACCGGTAGCAGCAATGGCTGCAGCTGCATGATCCTGTGTTGAAAATATATTGCAGCTTGCCCAGCGGACATCCGCTCCAAGCTCAGCAAGAGTCTCAATAAGAACAGCTGTCTGAACTGTCATGTGCAGGGAACCTGTAATACGGGCACCTTTGAGAGGTTTTTCTGCTGAATATTTCTTCCTGATCGCAAGCAATCCCGGCATCTCCTTTTCAGCTATTTCTATCTCTTTCCTGCCAAAGTCCGCAAGTGATATGTCTTTTACCTTGTACTGAATTGTATCAACTGTTACATTCATAATTATAAATTTTTAAGTCTGCAAAGATAATAAAAAAATGATGATTTTCAGGGAATTATTTTGAGTGTTTCCTCCCTGTCAAGATGCATCTGTTCCACGAGCTGGCTTATATTATCAAATTTTCTCTCATCCCTAAGTCGTTTCCTGAATACGACGGTAACATTTTTTCCGTAAATATTACTTTCAAAATTCAGTATATTAACTTCAATGCTTCTGAATCCTTTACTGCTGGTGATTGTAGGATTTGTACCAATACTCAGCATTCCGGTGCAAATTTTATTGTCAACCTTAACTTCAACAGCATATACTCCGTTGGCAGGAATGAGTTTATGAATCTCAGGCCTTATGTTTGCGGTCGGGAAGCCTATTGATCTTCCTATCTTTTTACCCTCAACCACCATCCCGGTAAGTAAGTAATTATATCCCAGAAGATTATTTGCATCATCGAGACGTCCGGAAAGCAATGCCTCCCTTATAAGTGTTGAACTGATTGCACCTTCAGCAGTTTCAAGTCCCTCCAGTTGTTCAATCCTGAAATCCATCAGGTCTGAACACTGTCTTATTGTCTCAAAATCACCCTCTCCGCTACGCCCGAAGTGATGATCATAGCCAACAATAAGATGCTTTGTTCCGATTTTACCGACCAGTATATCCCTGACAAAGTCGCATGCAGGAATCCTGCTGAATTCCCTGGTGAAGTTGATTATAACCAGATGGTCAATTCCTGCTTTTTCAAGCAGCTCTTTCTTTTCATCAAGAGTAGTCAGAAAAGTAAGGTTGAGATGATCTTTCTCAAGTACCAGCCGCGGATGAGGAGACAATGTTACAACAACAGAACTTCCGCCTTTCTCCCTGGCTTTGCTGACAAGGTGATCGAGAAGCATTCTGTGTCCGCGGTGAACACCATCAAATATTCCAAGTGTTACAACCGGTATTTTGATTTTCAGTTCCTCGTATCCGTTATGAATGATCATATCCTCTATTATGGCTGCAAAATTAGTAAAGCCTTGCTAATGCAGTAACAAAATGATTTTGTTTTTGTACTTTTATAGTAATTAATCCTTTTAATCAAATACAATGAAGTCCGGAAGTTTCTACAGTTCCGATCCCTGGCTGAAACCATATACAGGTGCTATAAACAACCGGATAAACAGGTGTGTTGCGAAAGAAAGGAGCCTTGCAGGTGATGGAACTCTTTGTGATTTTGCACTTGGACATTTCTATTATGGCCTGCACAGGACAAAAAACGGATGGATCTTCAGGGAATGGGCTCCCAATGCCACGCATATCTTTCTTACAGGTACTTTCAACAAATGGGAAGAGAGAAAGGAATACTCTCTTACACGACTTAACAGTCATGGTGACTGGGAGTTGCAGCTTCCCCCCGATGCCCTTCATCATGAGGATCTGTACAAGATGTCAGTTCACTGGGATGGTGGAAAAGGTGAGAGAATCCCATCATATGCCAGCCGTGTTATACAGGATGATATAACAAAAATATTCAGTGCCCAGGTATGGTCACCTCCAAAGAAATACAGCTGGAAAATAAAGAATTTTACTCCTGCAAGAACTGCCCTCATGATCTATGAAGCTCATGTGGGTATGGCAACACAGTTTGAAAAAGTGGGCACTTACCGCGAATTCACAGAAATTTTGCTTCCTGTAATAAAAAATGCCGGTTACAATACAATCCAGCTGATGGCCATCCAGGAGCATCCGTTTTACGGATCATTCGGATATCACGTCTCAAATTTCTTTGCTGCATCTTCAAGATTCGGGACACCTGAAGAACTTAAGGAACTGATAGACAAAGCTCACCAGGCAGGTATTGCCGTCATCATGGATCTTGTACACTCCCACTCTGTAAGAAATGTTATGGAAGGTCTGGCTCTTCTTGATGGTTCACCCGGACAGTTCTTTCATACGAACAACAGACGTATTCATGTTGCATGGGATTCATTATGCTTTGATTACGGGAAGGATAATGTGATCCATTTTCTCCTTTCAAACTGCAGGTACTGGCTTGAAGAGTATAAGTTTGATGGTTTCAGGTTTGACGGTGTTACAAGCATGATCTACTATGACCATGGTCTTGAGAAAAACTTCACCACATACAATGATTATTTTGATGGCAATCAGGACGAGGATGCACTCACCTATCTCTTCCTGGCCAACAGGCTTATCCACCAGTTCAATCCATCGGCAATAACGATTGCTGAAGAGATGAGTGGAATGCCGGGCCTTGCTGCTGATAATGACAGAAAAGGTTATGGCTTTGATTTCAGGCTTTCAATGGGAGTACCTGACTTCTGGATAAAACTTGTTAAGGAGACTCCTGATGAGCACTGGGATATGGGAAAGCTTATGTACGAACTGACAACTCACAGGCCTGAAGAAAAAATAGTATCATACTGTGAATCGCATGACCAGGCACTGGTGGGAGATAAAACCCTGATCTTCAGAATGCTTGATGCAGAGATGTATACAGGCATGAGGAATGATTATCACAGCTTTTCCATGGACAGGGGAATAGCATTGCATAAGATGATAAGGCTGATTACGTTCAGTACATCAGCCGGAGGATATCTTAATTTTATGGGTAATGAATTCGGGCATCCCGAATGGATTGACTTCCCGAGGGAGGGAAATAACTGGAGTTATAAATATGCCCGCCGTCAGTGGCACCTTGCGGAGAATACTGAATTAAAATATCATTACCTGGCTCTCTTCGACAGGATGATGGTAAAGCTGCACCATGATTTCAGGATTCTTGATAACCATTATTTAACAAGGATCTATGAAAACAATTTCGACAAAGTGATTGCTTATATGAGGGGTGATTTTTTGTTAGTATTTAATTTTCACCCGGTTAATTCATTCACCGATTATGGTATCCCTGTCCAGGGTAAATTCAAAATAATTCTCGATACAGACGATTCAATCCTTGGGGGATTCAACAGGATTGACAAAACTTCCGTTTATCTTTCTGTTAAAAAAGCAGAAAGGAACATTATTAATGCTCCCATCTACCTGTATCTTTACCTTCCATCCAGAACAGCCCTGGTATTCAAAAGGGTTCCTGTTAAAAAGGCAACCGATATTTAATCTATCCACCGAAGCAGATAAAAATCCTGCCTGTGAGGCAAATCTTCATGCTTGGGATATATTCTTATACCATAGAAGAACGATCCTGCTCTTTCCGGCACCAGTGTGGCCCTGTAAAGACATTTGCCTGCCTTGCAGCTCACCAGCTTGAATTCTTCCCTGTCAACATACCTGTATTCACCATTTTTCCCCAGCTTGGTGATAATGAATTCCACTCCAACATTTTCTTTTGGAATATTCTTGACATGCAGGGCTATTTCGGCTTTGTAATCATGCCCCGATTTATAGATATTCTCTTCTGTCCTTTCAAAGCTATAGTTTATTACTTCAATATTATCCCACTCCTCCCTTATCTTTGCTTTCCATGCTGCCATCTCCTTAGCTTTCTCAAAATCGTTGTTCCTGATATATTTATGCCGCTTTGCCAGCTTTGAATAATAATTCTCGTAATAATCATCAATCATGCGCTTCATTGTGAATTCCGGAGCAATCCTGACCATTGTGTTCTTCACACGGCTTATCCATTCCGCCGGAACACCATCATCATTGAAGGAATAGTATGCAGGAACAATTTCATACTCAAGCATATTGTAAATTGTCTCGGCATCGACGTCATCCTGCAGATCCTGGTTCTCGAAGGTTCTCTTCTCCGGGAGAGCCCATCCGGCAAATGCATGATAGCCTTCAACCCACCATCCATCGAGTACACTGAAATGTATTGTACCGTTCATCACAGCCTTTTCACCACTGGTTCCCGAGGCTTCCATTGGCCTGGTTGGTGTATTGAGCCAGATGTCAACACCTCTGACAAGATGTTTTGCAAGTTCAATGTCATAATTTTCAATGAAAATTACTTTCCCTGCAAATCGTGGCATCTGAGAGATCTCGAAGATTCTCTTAATAAGATCCTGGCCACCTCCGTCATGCGGATGCGCTTTCCCTGCATATATAAACTGTACAGGCATATCAGGATTATTCACAATTCTGTCGAGACGATCAAGGTCACGGAAAAGAAGAGCCGCCCTTTTATAAGTTGCAAAACGACGGGCAAATCCTATTGTAAGTGCCTTTTCATCAAGATGAGTGCTGATATTCAACAGAGTACGCGGACTTACATGCTTATCCATCATATCACTCTGAAGTCTCTTTCTAATATTTACAAACAGGTTTTTCTTAAGACCGGTTTTAATATCATAGATTCTCTTGTCACTCACAGTATATAACTTCTCCCAGTTACTTCTGTCAGCCTGGTTAAAATCAACATTACCTGTAAGTTCCCTGTAGATTTCCCTCCATTCTGGTGCAGTCCATGTAGGGTGATGCACTCCGTTTGTGACATGACCGATAAATAGCTCTTCCTTAAGATATCCCGGCCATAGTTTACTAAACATTCCTCTGCTAACCTTGCCATGAAGCTTACTTACTCCATTTACTTCCTGCGACATGCGTGTAGCCAGGTAGGACATATTAAACTTTCTGTCGTGGTCGCTTTCACACTGTCCGAGTTCCATAAGCTCGTGCCAGGTAATATTAAGGCGGCTGTGGTAGTGTGAAATATATTTACGGAGCATATCCTCTTCAAAAGCATCATGCCCTGCTGGTACCGGAGTATGAGTGGTAAATAAAGTTGAAGAGCGGACAACCTCAAGTGCCTGTGCAAAGGTCAGATGGTGATCACTTATAAGCTTTCTGAGGCGTTCGAGACTGATAAAGGCAGAGTGTCCTTCATTGCTGTGATAAAGGTCAGAATCGATTCCCATGGCTTCAAGAACCCGTATACCTCCGATGCCGAGTACCAGCTCCTGTTTCAGCCTGTTCTCGTTGTCGCCGCCATAAAGATGATGTGTTACATAGCGGTCTTCAGGATTGTTTTCATCACAGTCAGTGTCAAGAAGGATTAGTTTTACCTTACCGACCATAGCTGCCCAGGCACGTATCTTTACCATACGGCCGGGCCATGCAAGGCTGACACTGAGATGATCACCATTGGCATCTTTTATTGCATGTATCGGAAGGCGGCTGAAATCCTCTGAATCATAGAGAGCAAGCTGTTCTCCCCTTGGACCAATTTTTTGCTTGAAATAACCAAACCTGTAGAGGAGCCCTATCCCTGTAATATTGAGGTTTGAATCACTTGCTTCCTTAAGGTAATCACCTGCAAGGATTCCGAGGCCTCCGGAATAAATCTTCAGACACTGGTGAATCCCGAACTCCATTGAAAAATAAGATACGGAAGGATCGGTGTTATTGTCAGGTCTGTGCATGTAAGCATTGAATTTATCTTCAATATGCTTCAGCTCAACAAGAAATTCTTCATCATCCTCCAGGACCAGAAGACGCTTGTAGTCAATTTTTTCAAGAAGCATCTTGGGATTGTGGCTTACCTCGTCCCACAAAGAGGGATCGAGACTCCTGAGCAATTCTTCTGCATCAGAGTTCCACGACCACCAGAGGTTATCAGCAAGAGTCTTTAGGAACCCGAGTTTCTCAGGAACAGCGCTTTGCACATATATATCCTTCCAGACAGGTACCTGATGCGGCTTCCTTATTGTAAGTCCCGGAGCCTCAACAAACCTTGCAAATTCGCGTGGTTCACCACCTCTCCTGTCCGTACTTTTTGCAATTGCAAACTCATACGCTTTGAAATAATGGTTAACCAGAGTATCCCACATAGCTATGCGTGAGATTTCATGAGCTTTTTTACGTGCAGCAGCAACTCCTTCTTCATTCAAACCTATGAAGTGATCCATGAATTTCCGGATTTCATGAACTACCTCTTTTTCATTGTCATCATTCCTGTTTATGACCGATATCCCGTTTCCGGGATCCATGAAATATTTCTGTACCCAGAGTCCAAATCCTGAAAGTGAAGTTGTTACGGTAGGAATTGAGAACATGAGGCTCTCCAGCGGAGTATAGCCCCAGGGCTCATAATATGAAGGAAATACTGAAAGGTCAAAACCTATAAGAAGATCAAAGTAGGGAATATTGAATATCCCGTCATTGCCATTAAGGTAGGAAGGTACAAATATCACCTTAACCTGTGACTTTTCATCATTATCAAGTCCATTTGCAATAAATCTGTTTCGCACAAGGTCACTTGACGGATAATGAAGACTGTGACTCAGGTATTTATCCCACCCGGTAGCTTTGCCGCCATGGTAAAGGATATCTACTATATCCTGACGCGGTCCCTTGTGGTAAGCAGGCATCATAAAAAATGCAATACACTCTTTCTTCAGCTTGTCCTTTTTCTTCAGTTCACCGAGTGAATCGATGAAAATATCCACTCCCTTGTTCCTGAACTCATAGCGGCCACTATTAACAACAAGTACACAATCAGATGACACTGAATAACCAAGAATTGCCTCAGCAGCCTTTATCAGGCTTTCGCGTGCTATTCTCCTTTTTTCATCAAAAGTATCGGGGCCTGGGACAAAAGAATCTTCAAATCCGTTCGGAGTTACCACATCAACAGGTTTTCCGAGAAAATGGGAGCATTCCCTGCTTGTTATCTCACTTACTGCCGTAAAAACATCTGCTTCAGTTGCAGCTGTCTTCTCAAGTGACTGCTTTGCAACAACATTGAATTCCCTTGAAATCTGAACAGGAATGTAGGATTCCATCTTTCCATAAAGAGGCCGGTTATTACCGGCTATGCATCTTCCGAGAACAGTGGCATGGGTAGTGAATGAGGTGGAGATCCATTGAGCATTCTTTTTGAGATAAAGTACCCCTGTGCCTGTCATCCACTCATGGAAATGTGCAACTATCAGATGCTGATCCAGATAGAAAGATGAGTAACTTTCTATCAGTTTCCCGGCAGCATAACCAAACAATGCAGGTTCTACATAATCCCACTGACCTGATATGCTGTCGAGTTTGAAAGTTTCCCAGAATCCTGCAAAGATCTCATTCTGCTGCCCGAAATAGGGTGTAAAATCGATAAGTATGACAATAGGCCGGCCGGCAATGTTCCATCTGCCTGTTTTTACCCTTAACCCATCTGATGCAGCTTTCTGCTTCCAATCTGAAAAAAGTGTCTCATCAGGAATGAATTCGGGGTTTTTGTCATCTTCCCGCCATACATCAGGTCCAATCAGAATGTAATTATCACCGAGTTCTTCAATAATATTTAGTGCTTTTGTAGAGACAACTGTGTGTATCCCCCCAACTTTATTACATACTTCCCAACTTGTCTCAAACAGAAATTCAACTTTCATTTTAATAGTAATTTAATATCGCAGTCTATACGCTCTTTTTTCTTCTACGAACAGGTGTTGATTTTGTTATTTCTTTCTTAACTCCGGTTTTCTTTATTGAAGGTGAAGTTTTTTTAATAGTCTTTGCTGCTTTGGTAACAGACTTAGCTGCTTTCGTTACTGCCTTTCCGGGTTTTTCCCCGGTAACTGCCTTTACTTCCCTGACACTTTTCTTTTTTGTTGCCACTTTACTTTCAGCAGCAGGCTTTTTCTCACCTTTTTTTGCAGTTTTCTTTACAGGTTTATCCCATTCAATAATTATCTCTGATTCTTTCAGAGGCTTTTTAACAGCACTCTTTACTGCAGGTTTTACCCTTGCAAGCTTTTTCCTTAGCTTTTCAATCTCTTCCGTCTGTTTTTCTATCAGCATATCCTTTTCAATAACCTGTGTTCCAAGCCGATATATCTGATCCTGTTCTGCAGTGTCGGGAAATGCGTGGCGCAGACGTATTTCAAAGTCACTCAGTACGTTCATATAGTTCATAAATGCATCATATGGGCTCTCGTAGGGATTAAAATAGGCATGCACAGCGCCATCGGAGAAAAACTTTGTGGCCATATAATAGAAATGATCGCTCGACTGGAGATATTCCCAGTCCTTCTTAAGCTGATCATCCTCACATTTGTTCACCTTTCTTGAAAGGCTGTACAGCTTTTCCAATGCTGCAGCCTGCAGCTCGTTTCCAAGCCATGCAGTAATGTCACGTTCTTCATCAGCCCATGAAATCGGGTTTTGAATATTTATTGCAGAAACAGGAAGGAGCTTATCGGCAACCTCTGATGGTGTCATGAATTTAAATGGAGTCTTCTTAAGAATGGCACCAGGCATATGCTGAAGGAAATCAAAAATCCCTGATTCTTTCCAGTTATGTTCACCGAAGGTTTCATAGTCGAGAAATATGTTCAGAAGTTCACTTGCAGGAGCAAGCTTGTTTATCCAGCCAGCATATTTGTCGGCAGTCAGTGGCCAGGCTATCCAATCCTTATTTGAAAACCTGAATGCAATGTCATCGCTGAGTACAAAATTCCTCAGTAGGACCTTTAAACGTGGATTAATTGCATTACAATAGAGATAGTTAGGGCTCTTCCAGCCCAGGATATGTTTTGCGCCCTCAGTCAGTATTGCTTTGTAACCCAGATCAGCAACCCACGATCCAATCTCATCAGAATAAATAAGCTCAGTATTCCGGAAAGAAGTTGGTTCAACACCCAGGTGTTTCTTTACCATCTCCCTGTGCTGGTTTACCTGAAATTCAAATTCACTCCTGCTCTTTAGTGAAGCAAGAGAATGGGCATTGGTTTCAGCCAGGAATTCAACCAATCCCGTATCGGCCAGTTTACGGAAAGATTCCAGTACTTCCGGAGCATATAACCTGAACTGGTTTATAGCAATACCTGTAATACTGAAAGTCACCTTGAACTTTCCCTTATGCTTTTCAATAAGGTCGAGAAGTATCTTATTGGCAGGGAGATAACACTTTCCTGCAATTTTACGCATTATGGATTCATTCGAATAATCATCATAATAATAATGATCATGCCCCAGATCAAAAAACCTGTATCGTTTTAACCTGAATGGCTGATGCACCTGGAAGTAAAAGCAGATTGCTTTCTTGCCGTTTGAACTCATATCTTTCAACCTTGTTTATTTCCTAATACCCTGTAATATATATCTCTTACATGCCTTGCTGAATTATCCCATTTTAGCCTTATAACTTCCTCTTTACCATTCTTTATAATCATCCTCGCAAGCTCAGGATAATTCAGAATGCCGTAAATGGCATCTGCCATTGCATCAATATCCCAGAAGTCGGTCTTAACAGCGTGGGTAAGGATTTCTGCAACCCCTGACTGCTTACTTATTATCACCGGAACATTAGACTGCATCGCTTCAAGAGGCGAAATACCGAAAGGTTCTGAGACTGACGGCATAATATATACATCACTCATCTCCAGCATGGTAAATACATCCTGTCCCTTAAGGAATCCTGTAAAATGAAAACGGTCGGTAATCCTTAGTGAAGCAGCTCTCCTCATCATTCGTTCCATCATATCACCTGAACCTGCCATTACGAATCTTACATTATCCATGACTTTAAGAACCTTGTTTGCAGCTTCAATAAAGTATTCAGGCCCTTTTTGCATTGTAATACGTCCCAGGAAGGTAACAACCTTCTCATCAAAGCCTTTCGTGGTAATGCTTTCACCGGTTAATGATACAGGTTCAACAGCATTATATACAGTTTCAACCTTGTCAGGATTAATATTGTATTTATTTATCACAATATCCCTGGTCAGGTTGCTCACGGTAATAATTTTGGATGCTGCATCCATTCCCCTTTTTTCAATATGATACACATCAGGGTTTACATTTCCTCCGCTGCGGTCAAAATCGGTGGCATGAACATGAATTACAAGAGGCTTACCTGAAGCTTCCATGGCAGCTATACCGGCCGGATATGCAAGCCAGTCGTGAGCATGAATTATGTCGAAATCATTTTCTGTTGCAATTACAGATGCAACTATGGCATACTTATGAATCTCGTCCATAAGGTTCTGGTCATATCTTCCCGAGAACTCAACCATCCCCTTATCATTTGTATGAACCATAAGTTTATACCCGGAAACTTCCGAACGGCTCATTTTCCAGAAATCTTCAGGATCGGTATAAGGAACAATCTTTGATTCGACCTCAATCTTTTCAATAGGCCGTCTGAAACCCTGGTAATGGACCTGCTTGAAAGCTACCGGAACTTTATTGGCTCCTACAAGACGCACTATTGATTGATCCTCATCACCCCAGGCCTTAGGAACAACAAAAATAACATCAAGATCTCCAAATGTTGCCATACCCTTGGTCAGACCATAACTGGCAGTTCCTAAACCACCCGATATATGCGGAGGAAATTCCCATCCGAACATTAATACACGCATATCTGACCTTTTTTATTTCTTGGAATACCTGGTTTCTAATATATCTATTATCCGGAGTATTTCTCCAACACTCCATGCCTGGGATATTGCTCCCTTCGGTGTGTGAGGAGGATCACCATCATGTATTTCTGAAATCGTACTTATTCCTGCCTCACTCATAACCTCTTCAAGCCCGTAAATAAGCTTTTTAACCTTTGCTAATCCCTGTTGCCCGTATACTCTAAGCCATCCTTCGCAGAAAGGTCCGAAGAGCCATGGCCATACAGTACCCTGATGATACGCACTGTCACGCTCTTCCTGATTTCCCTGGTAAATACCCTTATAATGCTTATTTCTCGGAGATAAGGTTCTCAGTCCTCTTGGAGTAACAAGATGCTTGTCAGCAACATCCAGAATTTTTTTCATCTGTTCCTTGTCAAGCATTGAAAATGGAAGAGAAACTGCAATAACCATATTTGGACGAATAAACATATTTCTTCCTTCGTCGTCATTTACATAATCTGCCAGATAACCCTCTTTTTCATCCCAGAACAATTCCAGAAATGATTTTTTTATAAGCTCTGGCAGGCAGTTGTACTGAGAAATAAATTTCTTGTCCTTTGCCTCCTTAGCCATTTCAAGTGAAAAGCATACAGCATTGTACCACAAAGCGTTGATCTCAACTGCATATCCTGCTCGCCGGGTTACAGGAACTCCGTTTACAAGGGCATCCATCCATGTAAGTGCCCTATCATGAGCGACTGTATAAAGGAGCCCGTTCTCCCTCATTTTAATGTCTTGAATTGTGCCATCTTTAAAGGCATTTAAGACAGATTTTGCAGCTTCGCCATATCTCTCCCAGCAATCTGTTCCTTTCTGATCAAAGTATTGTTGCAGAGTCCAGAAAAACCATAATGATGCATCAACTGAATTACAGACAGGGTTATTCTCATTTCCATTGTCAGGGAATATTCCATCTTTCATCCTGCCCACCTGTGTATCCAATACATCCCTGTAAAGTGCCAGCTTATGACGTGCCAGAGCAAGTCCGGGAAGGGAAATAAATGTATCTCTTCCCCTTGCTCCGAACCAGTGAAAACCGGCAATTACTGAAGTTTTTCCTCCCCTTTTTTCAATAAACTGCTGTGCAGCATTCTTTAAACAGTTATTAAAATTACTTCTTGGGATCTTCCCTGAAACAGTTTTAGTAAACTTCTGCTTCAGTCCTGATGTTTTTTCCTCTTTTGTTGAAGCAGAGAACACTATAACATCACCCTCTTTTGCATCAAATTCAAAAAATCCGGGTGTAAAAAGGTCTTCAGAATAATCATAACCTCTTTTCTGTTCCTCAATATATTCAACACCAAGATACCAGTCGGGTACGGGAACAAAATCAACCTTTGCAGAGCACTGCATATGAAGATAAGGAAATCCTTCATACAATTTTGCCCTGATTCCGTTCTCAATAAAATCTACCTTTGTATTAGCCAGAAGGTTTGCATGAGTCAGCTCATGCATACTGCGGAATGCAAGAAACGGACGCATCTGAATCTTCATTGGCTCAGATGCTTCAAGAATCGTCATTCTCTGCATGAATTGCTCTTCATAGTGAACCAGAAGTCTTTCGAGTTTAAGAAGTACTCCTCCTACCCTGAACACCCTGGCAGGAATACTGTCAGCATTAAAGTCCTCAATATACTTATGACCTTTTGGATTGAAATAATCACCCTTGTATTTCCTGATACCTATATTGAAACTTTTATCATTATTTACAACAGTTATATCAAGAGTTGAAAGCAATAAATAACGATTTCCCCCAAGCTGATCCACGGGACAAATAAGCATCCCATGGTACTTTCGGGTATTACATCCTACAATAGTAGTTGAAGAATAGGAACCTGCCCTGTTGCTCCTGATTAACTCCCTGTTCAGAGAAAACTCAAGGTTTACCACCTGGCTTTTGTCGAACTTAATGTAACTCATTTAAATAAAGATTGTTTTAAAAAGTGTATGTTAAGTTATTAAAATTATTCCATCCCTGCAAACTGACTTCAGTCTACAAAGAAAATTAATAAAAATCAATAAAAGCTCAGCCTGATAAAAAAAAGAATAACTTTGCACTTCATTATTTTAGAATAATACCTCTAATAACAATTCTGATGATTAAAAAGTTTTGTTTGTTTATTATAACCAGTGTAATCTTTTTTGGTTGCAAAAGCAATATGGCTGAGATCTCGGGAACTCTGATGAAACATCAGCCCGGAACCTATATATATCTTGAAGAACTCTTTCCTGAACAGTTGAAAAGAGTTGATTCAGTAATGGTAACTTCAGATGGTACTTTTAAGCTGGAGAGAGAACTCTCAAATCCTACATTCTATCTACTTAAAATTACTGAAAGCAATTTCCTGACAATGCTGCTTGAGCCCGGGGATAAGATCATCATGAATACCTATTATGATTCCCTGAGTTATCCTGTTTCCTTAAAAGGATCTGCAGGCACTGAACTAATGGTTGAATATAACATTACCCTGAGGGGAGCCATTAAGAAATTCAGCACCCTCAACAGTATCTATATGGACAACATGAATAATCCCGAGTTGCCCAAAGTTATTGAATCACTCGATAGCATGGCTCAGAATTATCTCAATGAAATTAATATTTACACCAAGAACTATATTGACAGAAATATTACATCTCTTGTAAGTCTGGTGGCCTTATACCAGCAGATTGCACCAAATGTATATGTAATGAATCCGAATAAGGATCTGAAATACTTCATAAAAGTTGATTCCTCCCTCAGCAAAAACTACCCGGATAATGCACTCGTATCATCCTTACATGACCAGATTCAGGAGATGGCCGCCAGTATTGAGAGCCAGCCTGCAGAAACGGATGCCGCAGGAGCAGGATCAGAGGCTCCTGAAATTTCACTGCCTACACCTGAGGGAGATACTATCAGACTCTCATCAACAAGGGGCTCTGTCGTATTACTTGATTTCTGGGCATCATGGTGCCTTCCTTGCAGGAAAGAAAACCCTAATCTTGTAAAAGCTTATAATCTGTATAGCAAGAAAGGATTCCAGATATACCAGGTATCTCTTGATAAGACCAAAGAAGCCTGGATAAAAGGTATTAAGGACGATCAGCTAGGCAAATGGATACATGTCAGTGATGTCAGGTACTGGAATTCGGTTGTAGTACCTTTATATAAGATAGAATCGATACCAACAAACTATCTTCTTGATAAAAACGGAAGGATAATTGCATCAAATCTCAGAGGCGAACAGCTTGAGAAAAAGCTCTCTGAAATTCTTGATTAAAAATAAATCTCATTACAGAACTTGTAATCCGATTTTGAATGAAACGTCTACTATTTCTCGCATTAATTGTTTTGATTTACTCCGGTTGTAAGGAGAAAAACTCAATAACCATAAATGGTTTAATTAAAGGTGAAAATACCGGTAATATATTTTTCCACCGTCTTGATCTGGAAACTCCTGTGCTGATTGATTCATCTGAAATCAGTAAAAAAGGGACTTTCCGGATTAGGTTAAAAACCAGTGAACCTGATTTCTACCAGGTAAGCTTATCATCTGAAAACTTCATAACACTTCTCGCTGAGCCGGGAGAGAAGATAAAACTCGAATTCAATAATAAAATTTTGTATGATAAATACTCTGTCTCCGGTTCCGAAGGATCTGAAAAACTAAGGATTATCGATCAGAATCTTATAGATACAAAGAGAAAACTCGACTCTCTCAAAAATGCTTACAATATGGCGTCCTCCGAACCCGGATTCGACATAAAAGGTCCGGAACTTGAGGCCAGTTTCAACGATCTGATAAAGCAACAGAGAAGAAAGAATATTGAATTCATCATCACAAATACAACATCACTGGCATCTATCAAAGCGTGTTATCAGAGGATTGACCCCGAAACATATGTTTTATATGATCCGAAAGATCTACAGTATCTTAAAATTGTCAGCGATTCACTAAATAAGTATTATCCCAATTCCAGACACGTGCAGGCTCTTACAAGGGATTTCCAGAGTGAACTCACACAGATGAATGCCAATCAGCTGGTAAGGTTATCTGAACAGATGGAACCAGTAATACTCAATCCGGATCTGAAGAATACTGAAGGCAAAAGAATTTCGCTGGAATCACTACGAGGGAAACATGTCCTGGTCACTTTCTGGTCTGTCCGTTCACAGGACTGTATAAATGAAAATGTACAACTAAAGGAATTTTATAAGCTTTACAATAAGAAAGGATTTGAAATATATCAGATAAACCTTGACGTTGATACCAATCTATGGAAAACAGCTGTCAAATTTGATGAGTTGCCATGGATTAGCACCAGGGAAGACAATCCGGCTGACCCGGCAACTGCCCGGCTCTTCAATGTCAGAGAACTTCCTGCAAATTACCTCTTTGATAAGGAAGGAAATATCGAGGGTACTAATCTTCACGGAAGAACACTCAAAATTAAACTTGAACAGCTTTTTAATTAATAGTGGCTGGTTTTGAAAGAAAAGGGTAAGATATACTTCGCTTCTGATTTTCACCTCGGATTACCTGCCGGTACTCCCCCGCTGGAAAGGGAAAAAAAGGTTGTTGCATGGTTAAATTCAATCACCTCAGATGCAAAAGAGATATATCTTCTGGGTGATATCTTTGATTTCTGGTGGGAATATAAGCTGGTTGTGCCAAAAGGATTTACCAGATTTCTGGGAACAGTTGCCACCCTTACTGATTCAGGTATTCCGGTTCACTTTTTTACAGGAAACCACGACATGTGGGTTGGAAATTACCTCACTGTTGAATGCGGGATGACAATTCATACATCCCCGATTACAACTGTTTTTGATGGCAAAATATTCCATCTTGCACATGGCGAAGGACTTGGTACTAAAGACAATGCCTATAAGGTTCTCCTGTCTATTTTCAGGAATAAACCTCTTCAGAAAATGTATTCAGCCCTTCATCCGTCCATCGGAGTCGGAATAGGACTAAAATGGTCGTTAAACTCAAGACTCGGTAAAGGAATAAATCAGCCTTTCATGGGTGAGGAGAAAGAGGATCTTATCAGGTATGCCAAAAGCGTTCTTGAAAAAGAAAAAATAGACTATTTTATTTTTGGCCACCGGCATCTGGCACTGAGTTATCAGATATCCCGTGAAACAGAGATTCTCATTCTCGGAGACTGGATACATAACGGAAATTATGCTGAGTGGGATGGAAGCCATCTAACCTTCAAACCATTCTAAACTTCAGTGCTCTCCTTTACGGCTACAGTGAGAGAATAATATGAATAGTCATCGTTAATGTCGTCAAAGAAGTACTCCAGCTTGCTGCCCGACTTTTTCACCATCTCAATCAATCCCATATTACCTGTGCTGTCAGAATCATCGGTCTGATCAGTAAGTGATTTAATAAAAAGGGCTTTAAGCCCCTCTTTGTCAAGTTTGTTCACAGCATCCAGTTTCTCCTTCAGTTGTTTTACCTTTGATTTCAGAATCAGGTTCCCCGTGCTGAGGTAGAAGACCTTATCAACAAGTCTTACCATAGCAAATGGTCGTCCGAATTTTTCTTCAACCTCACGGCCCGGACTATAATTTTCAACATTATCGAGCAATTCCACAAGTGTTATGAATACCCTTTTCCTCTGTCTGCTTTCCAGATCTTCTTCAGAAAGCTTTGTCTCGGCAAAGGATATTACCTCCTTCTCAACTTCAGGAGACACATGCCCTGACCAGATGAGGTAGATTTTTTTTTCATCCATCAGTTTTTCGAGAGCAGCAACCGATGATCCGCTGAATTGTTCCTGACTCCTGTTATCATGCGATCCTACTCCTCCGGAGTCGACCGTTTTGCTGAGAATATAATACGAGTAGTTGTCGTCAATTTTTAAGAAATCAAAGTCAAGTTTGTTACCGGTCTTTTTAGCCATTTCAATCAGTCCAAGACCTGCACCACCTTTATTGCTTAGCTCCGACTTGCTTAGCATCTGTCTGTAAACACCCCTGATATCATTGGTTTCCAGATTATTCACTTCATCCAGCTTACCCCTGAGAAGGCTAATGGTTTCATTTGGAATAACATTCCCGGTACATACAGTGTAACCATTATCTGTTTTTGAATAGACAACAAGTGACATATTGCCATGCTGATCCTTATTGCTATGACGCGAAACATTCTGAAGACTTTCCAGTACAAACATGAAAAGCCTCTTTCTTCCAACATTCCCATATTCAGAATTCTTCATTTCATTCTCAAGAAGCATTAAAAGTGGCTCTGAATTCTCATTCGTCACCACACCTCTGTACGCGAACATGAGGCGTTCCTTCATCATTTTGTCGCGTATAATCCGCGTAAGGTCCATGAAATGAAGAGTCTTTATGGTTAAAGTGTTAAAAATAATAAAATTTGATCATTTCAGCAAATAGCCTCACCGCTGCATCGGAACCTCTCAGATATATTTCTGAATGATGTTGCCGCTTGCTTTTTCCTTAAGCATTATTTTGGTCTTTCCATCGGGCATAACTTCTTTCTTAATAAGATAATGATCCTTGTCATAATCAATCAGGTCGATCCCTGCTTTAATTCCTTCTTTGCCCCGCCAGACTTCGAGCTCGACATTCTCCCATTTCTTTGTTTTTACAGATTTATAACAGGCATCCATAATAGCATTTACAATATAGCCGTCATAGAAAGTCTCCCTTGGCTCTGTCTTATTTTCAAGTGAATCAAGCATATCTGTAAACATATGTGAATAGCCAAGTGCATGAACCTCATCTCCCACCGGAAATAGCCATCCTGCATCACTCTCACTTTTTTCTGATACATATTTGTCAGTATTTCCGGTGGTAAATACTTCAAAACCTGTTCTCAGCCAATGGTCAAGTCTCACCGTACCTTCAGTTCCTGATACTTCATCACGCAGGTCCATGCCACCTCTGAAATTCCAGCTTACCTCAACCTGTGATATTGCTCCTGTTTCATACCTGATCAGTGCAATTGCATGGTCTTCTGCCTCAATGGGCTTTACCTGTGTATCAGCCCAGCACATTACTTCAACCGGTTTAATATCCTTTCCGATAAAGCTCCTTCCAATCTCTATGCAATGACATCCCATATCAACAAGGGCTCCTCCTCCCGACTGTTTCTTATCCCAGAACCATGCACTATGAGGACCTGGATGTGCTTCCCTCGACCTTGTCCATAATATCCTGCCGAAAGAACCGTTGTTTGCCATACCAATGGTTTTCAATGTCTTTGGTGTATACACCAGATCCTCAAGATAACCATGGAATACTCCTGCTTTTTCCACAGCATCAAGTATCTCTTTTGCCTCTGCAGCATTCATGGCAAGAGGTTTTGTACATAAGACATGTTTTTTGGCCCTGCATGCCATAAGAATAGCCTCCCTATGAAGATAGTTGGGAAGTGCAACTATAACAATCTCAGTATCTTTATCTTCAATTGCCTCCTTAATACTATCAGTATATTTCGGAATATTATACTTTTTTGCAAAATCTTTTGCGGCTGATTCAGGCAATGAACAGACAGTGTGAATCACATCCTTCCTTCGATGTGAATGAAGTGACATAGTATAAAATGCCCCGATAAGTCCTGTTCCCAGAAGTGAGATCTTTTTCATATTATCTGTTTTTAAGATATTGATAATGATGGTAATATTTCAGTCAATAATTTCCTGCACTGGCAGGATAAATATACAACTTTCTGATCAATATCCTCAACAATTGACGTCAGCAGGGCTTAGTGAGTTTAGCTGAGCTCAGCCGGCCCATCCCTCTTTATCCAGATTTCGGTAATTGATGGCTTCAGATATATGTTCAGCAAGGATGTGCTCTGAGGCATCCAAATCGGCTATTGTTCTTGCAACTTTTAAGATCCTGTCATATGCCCTGGCTGAGAGGCCTCTCACCTCCATTGCCGTCTTAAGAAGCTTTCCTCCTGCCTCATTCAGCTGACAGTACTTACGCTGCATAGAGGAAGTCATCTGCGAATTTGAATAAACTCCTTTAACCGCTTCAAACCTGGTTGCCTGAATCTTTCTTGCTTTCACGACCCTTTCTCTCACCACTGAGGATTGCTCTGTCCTCAGAGAATTTGAGAGTTTTTCATAATTAACCGGAACAACCTCAATATGAATATCTATGCGGTCAAGAAGAGGTCCTGAAATACGGTTAAGATATTTCTGCACCATACCCGGGGAACACATACATTCTTTTTCAGGATGGTTATGAAAGCCGCAGGGGCAGGGATTCATACTTGCCACGAGCATAAAGCTGGCCGGGTAGTCGACTGTGGATTTAGCCCGTGAAATAGTGATAACCCTGTCTTCAAGTGGTTGCCGCATTACCTCAAGCACAGTCCGCTTGAATTCAGGAAGTTCATCAAGAAACAACACACCATTATGGGCCAGTGATATTTCACCCGGCTGGGGAAATGTCCCCCCGCCTACCAGGGCAACGTCAGAGATGGTGTGATGGGGACTTCTGAATGGTCTGTGAGTCATAAGGGCGGTATTATTGTCTATTTTCCCGGCGACAGAATGAATCTTAGTCGTCTCAAGAGCTTCATCCAGTGTAAGAGGAGGAATAATAGTCGGCAAACGCTTTGCCAGCATTGTTTTACCGGCACCGGGAGGACCTATCATAATAATATTATGCCCACCAGCTGCAGCTACCTCCAGGGCACGCTTTACATTTTCCTGACCCTGTACATCTGAAAAATCGAACTCATACCTGTTGGCTTCGGTATTAAATATCTCAACGAGGTCAACTTTAACAGGATCAAACTTTCTTGTCCCGTTAAAAAAATGAACAACATCACCAAGCGTGTCCAGTCCGAATACATCCAGTCCGCCGACAACAGCCGCCTCCCTTGCGTTTTTTGAAGGAACTATCACGCCTCTGAATCCTTCATCTCTGGCACGCATTGCAATGGGCAGCACACCTTTCACAGGCTGAAGGGTACCATCAAGTGAAAGTTCTCCAATTATTATATATGAACCAAGGTCGGAACTGTTCACCTTTTCGTCTGCAGCAAGGATCCCGAGAGCAAGCGGGAGATCGTAAGATGATCCCTCTTTTCTGATATCAGCAGGAGACATGTTTATCACTACCTGCTTCCCGGGCCAGTGAAGATCAAGCGCCCTTAGGGCTGATTCAATCCGCTGCTGACTCTCTTTGACAGCCATATCAGGTAGTCCTACAAGAAAAAAACGTACGCCACGCGAAACGTTAACCTCAATAGTTACTGTAACAGCATCTATGCCACTTACAGCACTCGTGTAAGTTCGTATCAACATACAAAAA
>Ga0209314_10000173_pt1 | contig 28148 bp, 26 predicted proteins | sample I19B2metaG_FD_184146 | JGI IMG/M metagenome (GOLD analysis project Ga0209314, IMG submission 184146) | Lake sediment bacterial and archeal communities from Gulf of Boni, Indonesia to study Microbial Dark Matter (Phase II) - ​I19B2 metaG... | ecosystem: Environmental > Aquatic > Freshwater >... | reverse complement strand
GTTTGTGGGAAATGAAGATGATGGTGTGGCCCTGGCTCTTCAGTTTCTTGAGAGCGGCAAACAGTTCCGTGGTCTCCTGCGGCGTCAGCACCGCGGTCGGCTCGTCCAGCACCAGAAGCTCGGCGCCGCGCATCAAGGCCTTCAGGATTTCGACCTTCTGACGCATGCCGACAGGGATGTCCTGGACCCTGGCCGTGGGGTTGACCGGCAAGTTGTACCTGGCCGCCAGTTCCTCCGTCTGGCTGACCGCTGTCTTCCAGTCGAAGGACAGGCCCCGTTTCGGTTCCAGGCCAAGGACCACGTTTTCGGCGATGCTCAGGGAGGGCACCAGCATGAAGTGCTGGTGCACCATACCGATGCCGTTGGCGATGGCTACATGCGGCGAAGCGATGTGGAGAGGCTTGCCCTTATACGTGATGGTGCCGCCCTCGGGCTGCTCCAGCCCGAAGAGGATCTTCATCAGCGTGGTCTTGCCCGCTCCGTTCTCGCCCACCAGGGCGTGAATCTCGCCGGGAGCGACCGAGAAGTCCACACCCTGGTTGGCGACGACGCCGTTCGGGTAGATCTTCTCGATTCCCTTCATCTCCAGGAGAACGTCCATTGGCACTCCTCCGATCGGGTCGCTTGCCGGTCCGGATCAGGGCCGGGGGCGCTTCCTTGATGGCGCCCCCGGCTCCTCCCCGGCAACGGGGCCCCCTCGCGGGAGGGCCGTTGGGTCACGAGTGAACTAGGGCTTGACGGAGTTGCGGATCTCGTTGAGCTTGGCGTTGTCCATGCCCATGGCGGAATCAACCTTGATCTCGCCGCTGATAATCTTGGCCTTCAGGTCGTCCAGCTTGCTGCGCATGGCGTCATCCGTCAGCTTCTGGTAGAACTCGTTGTTGGTCAGGCCGACGGCGTCATCCTTCAGGCCGAGGGTCTCAGCCTTGCCCAACGTGAGCTTGCCTTCCTGGTAGAGCTTGATAGCGCGAACCAGGGAGTTGTCCACGCGCTTCAGCATGGAGGTGACGATAAGGTTGGCCTTCTCCGGGTCGGAGTCCTTGAAGAGCATCGCCTGGTCGGAGTCAACGCCGATGGCGTACTTCTTCAGTTCCTTGGCGGCATCCAGCTGGCCGAGGCCGGTCTCACCGGCGACGTTGAAGCCGATGTCGGCGCCCTGCTGGTACTGAGCCAGGGCCATCTCCTTGCCCTTGGCCGGGTTGGCGAAGTCGCCCACGTAGGAGACGGCGACCTTGATCTGCGGATCGACGGCCTTGGCGCCCGCGATGTAACCGACGAGGAAGTCGTTGATGACCGGGATGTCCATGCCGCCCAGGAAGCCGATGGTGTGCTTGTCATTGGCGTTGGGCAGCTTGGAGTTGGTCACCATGGCGGCAAGAGCGCCGGCCAGGTAAGAACCCTCGTTCTGGCTGTACTCGATCGAGTACACGTTGCTGAGGTTGGCCTTGGTGTAATCGACGGCGGTGTCAAAGATCACGTACTTCTTGTCCGGATGCTGGGGCGCGATCTTCTGCAGGGCCTCGGTCATCTGCCAGGTGCCGAGGATGATCAGGTCATACTTCTCCTCGGAAACGTCGGCCAGGGTGGGCTCCCACTTGCTGGGATCGTTGCCCATCTCGATGACCTTGGCGTCGACGCCCAGTTCCTTCTTGGCGCGCTCGATGCCCGCGTTGGCGGAGTCGAAGAACGACTTGTCACCCAGGGTGCCGTTGATGAGCAGGGCCACCTTGAGCGGGGCCTTGGCGTTCTGGTCGCCACCGGGCGCGGCGGGCTTGTCAGCAGTCTTGCTGCAGCCGGCCAGAGCCACCACGAGCAGGGCCAGAACCAGTAGGACGGGCACGAACTTCTTCATGCGACTTCCTCCCTCTCCTCTTGGAGCACGTTTGGAACACTTGACCTAAGCGGTGAAAGCCCGTTGCAATCCACCGCAGTAAGCCCGCGAGCCATGCGGCCGCCGGTCTCCACCGTGACGTGGGCCGTGGCCGACTCCGTCCTCGCCGCGCACCTCAGCGATTCTGCAGGAAAGACTCGACCTCGGCCCGGGTGGGCATGGAGGTCTGGGCCCCAAAGCGCGTGGTGGCCAGGGCGCCGGCGGCGTTGGCGAAGGTGACCGCCTCCGTCAGGGGCATACCCTCCATCAGGGCGGTGCCCAGGGCGCCGCCGAAGGCGTCGCCGGCGGCGGTGGTGTCCACGGCGTGGACCTGGAACCCGTCCACGTGCTCAAAGGTATTGCCTGTGGCCAGGAGGGCGCCCCGCGCCCCCAGCTTAATGAGAACGGTGCTGATGCCGCGCGACATCAGGTCGACGGCGGCCAGCTTGGCGCTGCGCGCATCGCCCACGGTGCGGCCGGTCAGGATGGAGGCCTCGGTCTCGTTGGGCGTGATGATGTCGACGTTGCGCAGCAACTCCGCAGGCAGCTCGCGCGCCGGCGCCGGGTCCAACAGGACGGTGACTCCCGCCCGCTTGGCCACCTCGGCGGCGCGGACCACGGTTTCGATGGGCACTTCCAACTGGAGCATGAGGACCCTGGCGCCGGTGACGAGTGCCTGGTGACGCTCCACGTCCGTGGGCGTCAGCCTGCCGTTGGCCCCGGGAATGATGATGATGCTGTTTTCCGCGCGGTCATCGACGGTGATCAGGGCCGTGCCGCTGGAGACACCGGGGGTGACCGTAACGCCGGAAGTGTCAATGCCGTCCTGGCTCAGCCCCTCCAGCATGGAGCCACCGAAGACGTCGTCGCCGACGCGGCCGACCATGGCCACCTTGGCGCCGAGGCGGGCGGCGGCGACGGCCTGGTTGGCGCCCTTGCCGCCGTTGATCGTCTTGAAGTCGATGCCCGTCAGGGTTTCGCCGCCGGTGGGGCGGCGCGGCACCCGGGCCACGAGGTCCATATTGAGGCTCCCCAGCACCAAGATATCGGGTATCAGGACCCTCTCCCCTTTCCTCCGCAGGAGTCGCGAACCACAAGAGTCGGTTCGAGGACGACCTGCCGGGGCTCTCCGGTTGCGTCGGTCCTCATTCGTTCCAGAAGCCTGTCCACGGCCATCACACCCATCTGATAGGTGGGCTGGGCAATGGTCGTGAGGCCGGGCTTGATCATCGAAGCCAACAGGATGTCGTCAAATCCGACCACGGCGATGTGGTCCGGCACCCGCCCGCCCGCGTCCTCCACGGCCCGGATGGCGCCGATGGCCATCATGTCATTGGCGGCAAAGACCGCCGTGACGTGCTGTTCGGCCAGTTCTCGCATGCGGGCATACCCGGATGCGTACCGGAAGTCGCCGTTGCGCATCAGTGTCTCGTCAGGCTCGAGGCCGGCCTCCCGCAGGGCCTGCTCGTAGCCGCGCTGCCTGTCTTCCGTGGTGGAAAGGCCCAGCGGTCCTCCGATGAGGCCGATTCGCCTGTGCCCCAGTTCAAGCAGTTGCCGTGTAGCCAGGTAGGCGCCGGCTACATTGTCCACGAACACCGTTTCGTCGATGGCCCCTTCCAGCCGGCGGTCCGTCAGCACCACCGGGATGCGCTCCGTCATCTGAGACCAGAGGCCGCGGTTGTTGGGGGAGCAGGCGGTGAGAACCACGCCATCCACCCGCTGCTGTCGCAGCAGGGCGGCGTACATGGCCTCCTGCGAGGCGTCGTTGTCCGTGTTGCAGAGGATGACCGTATAGCCGGCGGCGCTGGCCGCATCCTCCACACCGCGTGCCAGGGCGGGAAAAAACGGATTGGTGATGTCGGGCAACACCAGAGCAACGGTGCCGGTACGACCTGTCGCCAGGCTGCGGGCCGCGCGGCTGGGCTGGAAGTGCAGTTCCTCCACGGCCTTCAGGACTCGCTGGCGCGACTCCCGGCTGGCATACCCACTGTCGTTGATGACGCGGGAAACGGTGGACACGGCGACGCCTGCGGCCAGGGCCACATCTTTGATGGTGCTTCGTTTCATGCTCACCGCTCCATGTCTGACGCCGAATGCAAATCCAGCCGGTCGCGGCAAACGCACCAGAGACATCCCGCAGGAAACCTCATGGTGCGTTGGTTTTCAGGCCTCACGAGTTGGGCGCATAGGCGTGGTAACGCTACCAGCTTCAGCCCCCACCGTCCGGAACCCTTTCCACATTCTCAGAGCGATTTCGACAGATGGATTTCATCTTCCTGCTGCCCGTCGGATATTTCTCCTTATTACTTGTCCCATGGTTGGCATTGTATGGTGTTCTCGGGCGACAGTAAATGACCACCCGACGAAGCCGGGTGGTCTTAGGGTTCTTCGGCGCGAAGGGCAACCCCTCTTGAGAGATCAGAAAAGGACGCCGGATCGCAGAATGACGTTGGCATAGGGCGTGCACTCACCCGTTCGGATGACGGCTACCGCTTTGCTCGTCAACTCCTTGAATTGTTCATGTGAAACCTCTTGGACCTTGACTCCCTGCAGCAGGCGATTCACCTCGCCGGCAACGGCAGGGTTCTTCCCCTTCATCTCTGTCGCCACTACGGCCTCCTCGACCTGCAGTTCGCCCAGGACTGCCTTCAGGGTCTCCACAAACCCCGGGACCCCAGGCACCAGGGCCAGGTCGATGCGAACGACCTCCGGGGGAATGGGCAGCCCGGCATCGGCAATGACCAGGGAGTCGGTGTGCCCCATGGTGGAGATGGCCAGCATGATCTGATGGTTCAAGATGCCCTTCTTCTTCACGGTGTCAGGCCTCCTTTGGCTCCGGCGGTCCGCCGCCCGCGAACCCCGGGCCGGCAAGCCGAAAACGAGTCAAGCAGGAAAGGCCGCGAGGACCCACGCCCCACGGCCTTCCCTGTTGGTCCCTACTTCTTGGTGATCAGGTCGAGGGGCACGGGGATGAAGGCGTCAACCTTCTCGCCCTTGACGATCTTCAGAGCGCTCTCGACGGCCATCTCGCCCATCAGCTTCGGCTTCTGGCCGACGGTAGCGGCCATGGTGCCGTCGTTGATGGCCTTCACGGCGTCGTCAATGGCGTCAACGCCGACCACAACGACCTTCTTGTCCTTCAGCTTGGACTTCATGGCCTCGATGGCGCCGAGGACCATCTCGTCGTTGTGGCCGAAGACGGCATCAATGTCCGGGTGGGCCTGGAGGATGTTCTCCATGACGGACAGGCCCTTGGCCCGAGCGAAGTCGGCAGGCTGCTGGGCGACAATCTGAATGCCGGCGGCCGTCTTGATCTGGTCGTTAAAGCCCTTGCCGCGGTCGCGGGCGGCGGAGGAGCCGGCGATGCCCTGCAGTTCAACAACCTTGCCCTTGCCGTTCAGGGCCTTGATGATGAAGTCGGCGGCCATCTTGCCGGCTTCGACGTTGTCGGAGGCGATGTGCGTGGCCACCTTGCCGCCGTTGGCAGCGCGGTCAACGGTGACGACCGGGATGTTGGCGGCGTTGGCCTTCTCCACGGCCGGCACAACGGCGGCGGAGTCGGTCGGGTTGAGGATGATCACATCGACCTTCTTGGTGATCAGGTCTTCGATGTCGGAGATCTGCTTGGAGGTGTTGTCCTGGGCGTCGGTGACGATCACATTGACGCCCAGTTCCTTGGCCTTGGCCTCGAGGCCGGTCTTCACGTCAACGAAGAAGGGGTGGTTCAGGCCGGAGAGCGAAACGCCGAAGGTGTAGGTCTTGGCCTGGGGAGCGCCGCTGTTGCCTGAGGGCGCCGGAGCCGTCTTGGAGGTACACCCGGTCACGAGCAGGCCCAGCACCAGCAGAAGGGTCAAGCCGAGGGCCAAAGCGCGATTGCGGAACACGAAGACCACCTCTTTTTCTTATTGGAACGAAACGCAAACCCAACCTTCAAAGCAGCCGGATGGGAGCCGGTAACACCCCCTCTGCAGACTGGAGGAAAACCTGCGTCCGCTTCGGCTACCGGCGCTTGCGGCGGTCAAAGAGAACGGCGCCGACGATGATCAGGCCCTTGACGATCTGCTGGTAGAACGAAGGCACGTTCAGCAGATTGAGGCCGTTGTTCAGCACGCCGATGATCAGAGCGCCGACCAGAGTGCCGCCGACTCCGCCCTCGCCGCCGTTCAGGCTTGTCCCGCCGATCACCACGGCAGCGATGGCGTCCAGTTCGGCGCCCATGCCTGCGGTGGGGTCGCCGGAGTTGAGGCGAGCGGTGAGGATCAGGCCCGCCAGGGCGGCGGCCAGGCCGCTGATGGCGTAGACCGCGGTCTTGACCCGGTTGGTGTTGATGCCCGAGAGCCGGGCCACCTGCTCGTTGCCGCCGATGGCGTAGACATGGCGGCCGAACGCCGTGCCGCGCAGCACGAGGCCCGCCAGGAGGTAGACGGCCAGCATGATGATGATCGGCACGGGGATGACCCAGAGGTAGCCGTCGCCCAGGACGCGGAAGGCCGGCGAGACCGGGGAGATCGGCATGCCGCCCGTGTAGACGAGGGTCAGGCCTCGGGCGATGGTCATCATGCCCAGGGTCACGACGAAGGGAGCAATCTGGCCGCGCGTGATGACCGTGCCGCTGAGCACGCCCAGCACGGCCACCGCCAGCAGCGGCAAAAAGACCGCCACCAGGAAGCCGTGGGACTGCAGGCCCGCAGACAGGACACCGGCGAAGGCCAGCAGCGAGCCGACGGACAGGTCGATGCCGCCGGTGAGAATCACAAAGGTCATGCCGGCGGCGATGATGGCGTTGACCGACACCTGCCGCAGAACGTTGAGCAGGTTGGACGGGGTCAGGAACACGTTGGACAGGAACGACAGGACCACGCACATCGCCAGCAGGCCCAGAAAGACGCCGTACCGCTGCAGGAGCGAGCGCCAGTCCAGGGCGGGCTTTTTCGTAGAAGCCTCTGCCGGGGCCTCAGGCCGGACGGCCGGTTGTGACATCTGCTTTCCCTCCCATGGCAGCCTCGAGAATCCTCTCCTGTGTGGCTTCTTCTCGGCTGAATTCAGCCGCCACCCGGCCGCGATGCAGCACCAGGATGCGGTCGCTCATGCCGAGCAGCTCCGGCAGTTCGGACGTGAACATCAGGATGGCGATGCCCTGCCCGGCCAGCTCGCCCATCAGGCGATAGATCTCGGTCTTGGCGCCGACATCGATGCCCCGCGTCGGTTCGTCGAACATGAGGACCTTCGGCGGATGGGTGAGCCACTTGGCCAGGGCTACCTTCTGCTGGTTGCCTCCGGAAAGGCCGTCGACGTCCTGCCACGGGTCGCGCGCCTTGATCCGCAGCCGCTCGATCGAGCTCCTGGCCACCTCGCGCTCCCGGGCGCCGTCCAGGAGCATCAGCCGCCGGAGGTGCTGCAGGAAGGGCAGGGTGATGTTGGACTGGACAGACATGTTCAGGATGACGCCCTGGGTCTTGCGGTCCTCGGGAACCAGGCTGATACCGGCCCGAATGGCATCGGCAGGCCTGTTCAGCCGAGCCGGTCTCCCCTGCAGGAGGATCTGGCCGGACTCTGCCGGCACGGATCCGAACAGCGCCGAAGCCAGTTCGGTCTTGCCGGCGCCCATGAGACCCGTGACACCCAGAATCTCACCGGCATGAAGGTTGAAGCTGACGTCAGCCAGCAGCGGCCTCCTGGTCAGGCCCCGCGCGGACAGCACGACCTCGCCCTTCTCCACCGTGACCTTAGGGTACATCTCGGACAGCTCGCGGCCCACCATGAGCCGGATGACCTTGGCATGATCCAGATCTGCGGCGTCATAGGTCCCGACCAGCCGCCCGTCTCGAAGGACTGTGATCCGATCGGCCAGGGCGAAGACCTCGTCCAGCTTGTGCGAGATGTAGATGATGCCGACGCCCTCGCCCCGCAGCTGACGGATGATGTGGAAGAGCGAGTCGATCTCCTTCTGCGTCAGGGCGGACGTCGGTTCGTCCATGATCAGAATCCTGGCGTTAGTGGACAGCGCCTTCGCAATCTCGACCATCTGCTGCTCAGCCACGCTGAGCGAGTCCACCCGGCGTCCGGGGTCCAGGTTCAATCCCAGCCGCGCCAGGGCTTCCACGGCCCCCCTGCGCATCGTGGCCCAATCCAGGGCCTGCAGGGCTCCGTGCCGCGGCTCCCGTCCCAGAAAGATGTTCTCCGCCACCGTCAGGGTTGGGACCAGGTTCAGTTCCTGGTAGATCTCAGCGATTCCCAGGGTGATGGCCTGGCGCGGCGCCGTAATCTCGACCGCGTTGCCGTTCAGGCGGATAGTCCCTTGGTCCTTGCCGTGAAAGCCGCTGAGGATCTTCATCAGCGTTGACTTGCCGGCCCCGTTTTCGCCCAGGAGGGCATGCACTTCCCCGGGGCGCAGGTTGAAGCTGACATCCTCCAGCACCTTCACAGGACCGAAGCTCTTGTGGATGTTGGTCAGCTCCAGAACGAAAGGCTTGTCCATGCTGGCCCTCCTTCTGCTCCGGGTCGGGCAACGTACTGGAAACGCGCGGGGTCCCGAGCAAAGGCGGTGTAAAGCGGCACCACGGTCTCGAGGCCTTGGGCCGGAAGCGAGGCGGCGTGCGCCCAACGCAGCGGCGGCACGGCGCCATAGCGGGGGTTGGGCCGGTAAACCGGAAGCCCGGCGCCCTCAGGCTGCTCGGCCAGATAGCATCCGCCTCCGAGCTGACGGATCGGACCGTAGTCAGGAGAGAAGTCCGAGGCCACCAGGTTGGCCATGATCAGGGGGCCGGGGCCAGGGTTGATGGAGATGTGGCCATAGCCAGGGGGAATCAGGAGCTTGTTCCCCGCCTCGGCCTCGATCAGCACCGCCTCGGCTATCTCGCCGGGAGCGGCTCCGTCGCGCTGCAACAGATAGTGGGCCCTCCCCGCCAGGACCGTGTAGATCTCCGGGTAGGCCAGACCAGAAGAGCCTTCCGCCGGATGGTAGTGCCCGGCCGTCTTGATGGGCTCGATCCCGACCCGGCCCGGCAGCAGCACGGTCACGTCGTAGCGCAGATTCATGGAACGCAAGGCCTGCTCCTCGCTGTCAAAGCGAAGGTTGTAGGTCATGTAGTAGAGAAGGCGGTCGGGCTCGTCGGCGTCGGGCTGCTGCAGGACCGGAAGGATCTCACCCAGACGGCGCTGGACCACCCGATCCATGCGGACGTCGGCCGCCCAGCGCAGTTCGCTGGTCGCGAGGTCGAAGGTCAGCGGCAGTCCTGAGGTTGGTGTAAGGTCGAGTGTCACGATGTTCTCCCCTGCGTGGATGTGGCCCCTCTAGGCCAGGCTGGCTTTGAGTTGCTGCGTCGTTGCGGTCAGGTCCTGCCCCTTCAGAAAGATGCTGGATGTGCCGCAAACCAGGTTCTCCGCCCCCGCCTCCAGGCAGAGGGGAATCGTCTTGGGTCCCAGGTTGCCATCCACCTCAATCTGAATCGGCAGGTTGTGGCGGCGGATCAGTCGCGACAGGGCACGAATCTTGGGGACCACGGCAGGGACGAAGGGCTGGCCGGCAAACCCCGGATTGACCGTCATGAGAAGCACCAGGTCCGTCACATCCAGTACGTGCCGGATGGCGCTGAGAGGTGTGGCCGGGTTCAGGGCCACTCCGGCCCGGGCCCCGGACTGGCGAATCTCCACCAGCGTGCGTTGGAGATGATCGGTCGCCTCGGCGTGGACGGTGATGATGTCACTGCCCGCCAGCCGGAACCGCTCAATGTAGCGTTCGGGCCGTCGCACCATGAGGTGCGTGTCAAAGGGCAGGCGGGTCAGGGGGCGAAGCCCCTCCAGAATCTGAGGTCCGAAGGTGAAGTTGGGGACGAAGTCTCCGTCCATGATGTCGAAGTGGAACATGTCGGCGCCGCCGGCCTCGAGGCGGGCCAGGTCGCGCCCCAGGTTGGTCTGGTCCGCGCACATCAGGGACGGGTTGATCAAGGGACGAGCAGACGTCCTCATCACATCCTTTGGTGCAGCAAAATCCGTAGGATCGTCCATCGCCCGGTACAGCTAGAGCCGTTTTCCAGCCACGGCCTGGCTGGTGCGCCGAATGGACTCGAGCGTCTTGTCGTAGCGTCGCAGCGACACGGCAACGTAGAGAGCATCCAGCAAGGCCAACTCCACCAATCGGGCCAGGATGGCCTCGCCCCGAAGGCTGGAGGCGCGTGAGGCGGTCACCAGCTTGATGTCCGCCACCTGCGTGATGGGCGAGCGAGAGTAACTGGTGATGCAGATGGTGGTGGCACCGGACTCGCGCGCCTGGGTCAGGGCGTGAATCGTGTCGACCGTGGTGCCGGTGTGGGATATCCCCACAGCCACGGAACCACGCTTCATGACCGAAGCGGACATGGCCTGAAGGTGAGGGTCATTGTGCGCTACCGCCAGCATGCCGATCTTCAGAAACTTATGGGCCGCGTCAAAGGCAATGGCGCCCGAACCGCCCACCCCGTAGAAGTAGACGCTGGACGCCCTGGCGACAGCCTCGACGGCTCGGTCAAACTCATCGTAGTCCAGCACCGCCAGCGTGTCCTGCAGGGCCTGACCGGACGAGTTGAACACCTTTCGGACCAGTTCCGTTGTGGTGTCCTCCGGGACGACCTCCTCATGGATGTCGCTGGCAGCAACGCCGCTGTCGTTGCTGAGAATCAGGCGCAGCTCCTGGTAGCCTCTGTAGCCGAGGCCCTGACAGAGCCTGACAATAGTTGCCTCGCTCACGGCGCACTGGTCCGCCAGCTCGGTAATGGACAGGCCGACGATGGCTGAGGCATTCTGCAGCAAATAGTCAGCCACCCGCTTTTCGGCGGGGTGCAGCGCAGGAGCAACGGACCGCAGCCTTGCCAGGCAGGCGCGAGCGGTTTCGCTGTGGTGTGCATTGTGTTTCAGCCCGGATTTTCTGGCCACGCTATGACGCCCACCTTCGCCTGTTACTGCTTCCACATCGTCGGGAAACGTTTTGCCTACTTCCGCATCAGGTTCCGTAAATCCTGCCTGAGTCGAAGACTTTTTTCATGAAAGCGTGGTCACGGCGAAAATTCCGAGCTGAGAGAAGAGAGCGGGGCACCAGCCAAATGCGCAGTATACCGTTGATTTCCCGCAATCGCGGGTCCTGCTTGCCTGGCAGTGACTTCCGCCGAATGTGGTACTTTGTGAAACTGTTTTCACTCCGTTTCCACATCGATGACTTGGCCCATGCCCTTTGGGCCTGCCGGGCAGGACTTGATGAAACACGGCTTATGAAACAGGAAAGCCCGCCCCTTCGTTCATCGGGGCGGGCTTTCGTACTGTGAGCCTCTGGTCGTTAGGGCACCTTCTCCAACTCCAGTTCGTCGTGCAGGGGAATGCCGTGGTTGCCGACCAGCGGTATGGTGGGTTTGACCCGACGGGCCTCGTCGACCGCACCCGGGTAGAGAGCCGCCAGCCTGTATCCACGGCGCTGATAGAAGCGAAGCGCATCCAGGTTGTCGTTGGTGGTGATCAGCCACAGCCTCCGGCAGCCGGCCGCCGCGGCGGCCGCTTCCACCGCGGTCAGCAGGGCCGTTCCGGCGCCCTGCCCTTCCACCGTGGCGTTCAGGCTCATGAGCTCGCCCTCTTCGCCCTCCACCAGGTAGGTGGCCAGACCCACACGGGTTTCACCGGACCAGGCGATGAGGGCCTGTAAATCCTGGAACCGGTGCACTCTGCCTCGGGTCACCATCACCTCTCCGCCCCACTCTTGCCGCCACAGGTCCTGGCACCAGGCCCGGTCCTCGGGGGAGACCGCGGGCCGAACCTCCATTCCAAGCACCTCCTGCTGCAGCACAGTTGAAGGCGGCCTCACCGTGGGGTGCGGCCGCCCAGCTCCGTCGAAGTCAACGTGTCGACAGGTCCAGTGTCAGTTCGCCCTGGCCCACGGTAAGGTTCTCCAGTGAGACCGGCTGGCCGCCCACCTGTAGGTTGGAGAGCGGGATGGTGAGCGTTCTCGCATCGGCGTTCACCTCAAGGCCGCCCGCCTGCGAGGCCAGGAGCCGCATGGCCGTGCCGACGGGCATGGGCAGGGAGCCGACCTGCACCTCGTCCACGTGCAGGACCAGGGCGTTCGCGCTCACGCTGGGCTCCCCGGCGATGGTCAGGCTGACCGTCCGGCCCCCCGTCGTGAGGTTGGCCTGCACCTGCAGGCGCCCGGGCGCCAGGGAGATGTCAACGCCCTGCAGGCTTTCGCCGGCGGCCTGGGCGGCCCCGGCCGCCAGCACGGCGCGGACCTCGGACTGGGACAGGGTGACGACGGCCTTGCCTTGCTTCAGCTGGTCCCGGGCCTGGTCCAGCTTGGTGGCAGCCTGGTGCAAGGCTTCTGGCTGATTAAAGGGTGCCAGGGGGCGCGGCCTGGTCATAATGGGCACCAGGACGCCTGCCGCAACGAACAGAGCCAGAATCGTTCCGCCGATGATCACAAACCAGCGCTTCACGGCACCACCGCCTGGCTTCCCGCCGAGAGAGCGGCCTCGTATCGCCTGGCGTTGGCCAGGTGTTCGCTCAGCGTGCTGGCGAACGCGTGCGAGCCGTCCCCCTTGGCGACAAAGTAGAGGTACTTGCTCTCCGCCGGGTACAGGGCGGCCTCCAGCGAGGCCTTGCCCGGACTGCCGATGGGCCCCGGGGGCAGACCGACGTTCTTGTAAGTGTTATATGGCGAATTGACCTCGAGGTCCTTGTAGGTGAGAATCAGTTGGGATTTGCCGAGGGCGTAGTTCACCGTGGCGCAGGAGTCCAGCTTCATGCCGAGGCGCAGCCGATTGTGGAAGACCGAAGAGATCACAGGCCGGTCGGCCGGCACCTGGGCCTCACGTTCGATGAGCGAGGCCAGGGTCACCACCTGATGCACGGTAAGGCCCTGGTCCTGGGCCCGCTTCTGCCACTCCGGCGTCATCACCTGACGGAACCGGTCCACCATCAGGGCCACAATTTGCTTCTCCGTGTATCCGCGCGGGATTCGGTAGGTATCGGGGAACAGGTAGCCCTCCAGCGGCTGCTTCAGCGGCAGCCCCTCCGGCACAAGGCCCTTCACCAGCGACGGGTCGCGGGCGGCAACCAGGAACCTGTCCCTGTCCACCAGCCCCCTGGACGCCAGCAGGTCAGCCATCTGGCTGATGGTGTAGCCTTCCGGAACGGTGAAGCTGTCCTCCACCACCCGGCCGCTGGTCAGACGCGAGGCCACTTCGGCGGCGGGCATGGAAGGAGCCAATTCATATTGCCCCGCCTGGATGCGGCCGTCTAAACCGCGCAGGCGTAGGTACAGGCGAAAGACCGACCCGTTCTTCACCAGGCCCGCTGACTGCAGTCCTGCGGCCACGTGGGCCGAGGTCGCCCCAGGCGGGACTTCGAAGACCCGCACGGAAGTATCCGTACTGACGGGCGCCAGGAGCGAGGCCGTCTCCGACCTTCCCCAGAAGGCCGCCCCGGCCAGCAGGATAACCAGAAGCAGCAGCGCTGCCGGCAAGCGGCCGCGCCTGGCGGCGGCCTTTCCCTTGCCTGAAGCCATGGAATTCACCTCGTTCCTGAACCATTCGACGCTGAAGAACACCATCCCTTCGCCGGCGTCGGCACGAAAAAAAGGAAGCCCGGTGTCGAGCTTCCTTCTCTGTCACCATTTGTGGGCGAGGGTCAATCGTCTTCTTCCTCGTCGCCCTCTTCTTCCAGAATCTCTTCCCAGGCCTCGGCGACCTTCTCGAACTCGGCATCATCTTCGATGTCGACCAGGGTCTCCTCGCCGTTCTCATCCGTCTCAACGCGCAGGATGATGGCCTCGTCGTCATCCTCGTCCTCGGGGGGCAGCAAGATAGCGTACTCCTTGCCCTCCACCTCGATGACGTCAATAACGGCGAACTCGTGCTCCACGCCGTCCTCGTCCGTCAGGACTACCAGGTCTTCGTGGTCGTGCTCATGGTCATGCTCATGGTCATTCTCATGGTTGTGGTCGTTTCCAGACATCTCCATCACCCCTGTCTCCAGGATGGAACAGTTTTCCGGCAACTAGTAGCATTCTAGTATAGGCCCCTGCCCTTGTCAATTTGGCCGGGGCGCCGGGCGGCAATCAACACTATTCCCGAAACGGCGCCGTGTTACTCCACGCCGCGGGACGTGCTGGACCGGCGGTCCAGGTAGGTCTGGAGAATCAGCGCCGCAGCGGTGGCGTCCACCACCTGACGGCGCCGGGCTCGGGAGACGTCGGCTTCCAGCAGGGTGCGATGGGCAGCGACGGTGGTCAGCCTTTCGTCCACCATATGCACCGGGAGGCCGCTGGTTTCCCCCAGAATCTGAGCGAAGCTCCGGCACGACTCGGCGGCGGGACCGAAGGTGCCGTTCATGTTGCGCGGCAACCCCACCACGAAGGCCTGGACGCCCAGTTCCCTGACCCGCTCCATCAGCGCTGCCAGGTCCGTCTCCGGCGTTCTCCGACGGAGCACGCCCAGGGGCTGAGCCGTCAGGCCGAGGCCGTCGGACACCGCCAGACCGATGGTCTTCTCCCCCACATCCAGTCCCAAGACGCGGGCCGCCGTGCTGTACTCCATGACTGCCTCCGAGTGGGGCCGGCATCTCAGGCCAGCCAGGGATTGCGCCGACGTCGGAACACCCCCGCCAGGACCAGTCCCGCCAGGAACCCGCCCACGTGAGCCCACCAGGCCACCGTTTGCGCCGGGGCGGCGAACAGCCCGTTGACGACCTGCAGGGCGAACCAGAAGAACAGCAGCATAATGGCCGGGACCTCGATGGGCGCCAGGAAGATGCCGATGGGAATCAGGGTCAGCACCCGGGCCCTGGGGAAACTTAGAAAATAGGCGCCCAGAACGCCCGCAATGGCGCCGCTGGCACCGATGGTGGGCACCTCGGACAGCGGGTTGAAGTAGATGTGCACCAGGTTGGCGAGAAGGCCCACCAGCAGGTAAAAGACCAGAAATCGGCCGTGACCCATGCGATCCTCCACGTTGTCGCCGAAGACCCACAGGTAGATCATGTTCCCCAGGATGTGCAGCCAGCCGCCGTGCAGGAACATGGCGGAGAAGAGCGGCAGAATCAAGCCCGCCGGGCCCGCCGGAAAGCCGGGCAGCGAGTAGCGGGCCGGCACCACGCCGTAGACGGCGGCCAGTACCGACTGCTCCCGCTGGGGAAGGCCCAACTCAGACAAGAATACCACAAAGTTCAGGGCGATGAGGATCCAGGTCACCCAAGGCGTTGTCCTGGACCGGGTGCTGTCTTTCAGGGGAATCAATCCGCGGCCCCCTTCCAGCCACAGACTGCCCCCGGGCCCGGCGGCGCATACCGCGGCCGGCGCTACTCCTGCAAGTAGAGCAGCCGGTCCACGGGGGCGTGGTCGTCGGTGAGGAGCGGCACGTCGTCCGTCTCCACCGGCTCCTGGTAGAGAGTTCGGGCGTATTGGCCCAGTTCTGGGACGCCGACCGACGCGCCAACCCGATCAGCCTCGCCGGCCAGCCGCTCCGGGCTCTGGCGGCGCGCTTCCGTCGCCAGGAGCATGATATTGCGCAGCTGGTCCGGGTCGTTCCGCCAGTACAGCGGGAAGCTGTAGCGGGTGGGGAAGACGGCGGCGAAAGTTTTCTCGAAGGACCGGTAGAGGCTGCTCCTTGGTCCCTCGTAGGCGCCGATGATGTTGGCTGCCACCACCCCGCCCGGCGTCAGGTGTGATTTGACCACCTCCAGAAACTCGCGGGTGGTCAGTTGGAAAGGGATGGAGTCGGCGTAGTAGGCGTCCAGGCAGATGAGGTCGTACTTCTCCCGGCTGTTCTCCAGGAACCGGCGGCCGTCCTCGGCCGTCACATTCAACCGCGGGTCGTCGGGCAGGGCGAAGTAGCGGCGGGCGACGCGCACTACCTCCGGGTCGATCTCCGCCACGTCCACCTGCACCTCCGGGTCGTTCTTCCAGTAGTGCTTCGGCGTGGAACCCCCGCCCAGACCGATGAAGAGCACCTTCTTTGGCTTCAGCCCCAGAGCGTAGGGCAGCGCAAAGTAGTCCGTATAGAGGAACCGGGTGCGGAAGGGGTCCTTCAGGTACATGCCGCTCTGCCACGAGTTGTCAAAGCGCAGGTAGCGGCTGTCTCCCCCGTCCATGACGCGGAGGTGATGGTAGAGGCTATCCTCCTCCAGCACGATGGTCATCTCCACGGGCTCGCCGCCGATCCTCTCCACCACCTTCGTCCCCTGCGCCGCAGCGGGACTGGCCGGCACCCCGAGGCCGGAGACAGGTACGGAGGTCAGCAGGGTGGCCGCCGCCAGGGCTCCCGCCAGGACCCCCTCCGCCATCCGCCGGTGGCTGATGGCGTAGCCCCCGGCCAGAACCAGCAGGGTCAGGCCCAACACCCCCAGCAGGGCGCGGCTTCCCAGGGCAGGGATGAGCCAGAAGGACGTCAGCAGGGTGCCGGCGATGCTGCCGGCGGTGGACAGGGCGTAGAGCCCGCCCGCGTCCTGACCCAGGCGCTCGACCCCCTTCGCCCGCAGTCGGATGGCCAGGGGAGAGACCATGCCCATCAGCACCCCGGGGCCGAAGAACAGGGCCAGCGAAGCCAGCAGCGGGGCCAGCCTCGGCCACTGCCGGGCCTCCAGACCCTCCAGGACGGTCGGCGTCAGCCATGGCAGCACTGCCACCCAGGCCCCCGCCGCCAGGGCTGCCCGCACCAGCGTGGAAGGGCGCGGCCAGCGGTCGGCGGCCCGCCCGCCCAGCAGGTACCCCAGGCTCAAAGCGCTCAGAAAGACGCTGATCAGGCTTCCCCAGACGAACAGGGAGTTGCCGAAGTAGGGGGCAAGCAGGCGGCTGCCCAGCATCTCCAGGCCCATCAAGACGGCTCCGCTCCCCAGCACGAGCAGGCTCAGCATCCGTGGCTCCTCCTTTGCGCTTTCCAGTCAAAAGCCCCACGCCGGACGGCGTGGGGCTCAGGCCGGTCCGTCGGGCACGGGCGGCCTTACGGCGCTGGCTGGAAACCTAGAGCTTCTCCAGATAGTTCTTGACCAGTTCCTCGAGAAGCTCGTCCCTCTCCAGCTTGCGGATCAGGCTGCGAGCGTCCTTGTGGCTGGTGATATAGGTGGGATCCCCGGACAGAAGGTAACCGGAGATCTGGGTGATGGGGTTATAGCCCTTTTCCTTCAGGGCCTGGTAGACGCGTTCCAGGACATCCCGTGCGTCCAGAACCTCTTTCGACCTGAGCTTGAAGATCATGGTCTTGTCCGGATAGTCGGGCATGGATATCCCTCCGTTTCCCACGCCAGAGAGTTCGCCCAAAGGGTGCCGTTCTCCTTCAGGCTCGTCCTAGCCCGCCACCTGTGCGGCCACCAGTTCGCGGGCCTTGCCCAGGGCGTCGTCCAGCCGGGAAGGGTCCTTGCCCCCCGCCTGGGCCATGTCGGGCCGGCCGCCGCCGGAGCCGCCGGTCACGGCGGCAATCTCCTTGATTAGCTTGCCCGCGTGCAGCCCCCGGCCCACCAGGTCCTGGCTGACCTTGACCACCAGTTGCACCTTATCGCCCTGGCCGGAGCCGAGCACCACCACGCCGGAGCCGAGCCGCTCCAGCAGCAGGTCGGCCATGGAGCGCAGTCCGTCCATATCGGCCGCCGGCGCGACGCCTGACACCAACCGCACGCCGCCGATCGTCTGGGCCCGTTCCAGCAGGTCGTCCAGGGCTCCGCGGGCCAGCTTGGAGCGCAGGGACTCCAGTTCGCGCTCCTGCTCCTTCACCTGGCGGGCCACTTCCTGAACCCGCCCCAGCAGGTCCTCGGGTCTGGTCTTCAAGACGGCCGAGACCTCGTCCAGGGTCCGCGACCGCTGCTGCAGCAGGGCCAGGGTGCCACCCCCGGTCACGGCTTCGATGCGGCGCAGGCCGGAACCGATCCCGCTTTCGGAGACGATCTTCGTGGGCCCGATCTCCCCCGTGGCCCGCACGTGGGTGCCGCCGCACAGCTCCAGGGAGAAGTCGCCGGCCCGGATGACCCGCACCCTGTCCCCGTACTTCTCGCCGAAGAGCGCCATGGCGCCCATGGACCTGGCCTCGTTCAGAGAGGTCTCAACGGCCTCCACCGCCAGGCTCTCCAGAACCTTCTCGTTGACGATCCGCTCGATTTCGGCCAGTTCCTCCGGGGCCAGCGGGGCAAAGTGGTTGAAGTCGAACCGCAGCCGGTCCGGTCCTACGTAGGAGCCCTTCTGCTCCACGTGCGTGCCCAGCACCGTGCGCAGCGCCTTGTGCAGCAGGTGCGTGGCCGTGTGGTTGCGCATGGTGGCGCGGCGCCGCTGGCCGTCGACCTGCAGCCCGACCCGCTGCCCCTCGCGCACAACTCCTTCCTCCACCCGGCAGAAGTGCAAGATGCGGCCCTCCGGACCCTTCTGCGTGTCACTGACCGACAGCCGCAGGCCCTCGCCGCCCTGCCCGACGATGGTGCCGGTGTCCCCCACCTGACCTCCGGACTCGGCATAGAAGGGCGTGGTGTCCAGAATCAGGGTGACCTCGTCGCCCGCGGCCGCCGAGCCGACCCGCTCGTCGCCGGAGAGCACGGCGAGGATGGTGCTCTCGCCCTCCATGGCTCCGTAGCCGGTGAACCTGGTAGCAGGCAGGCCGCCCAGCACCTGGGCGATGGCCGACGTGGCGCCGTGGGCGGACAGGTCCTGGCGCGAGGCGCGGGCGCGCTGCCGCTGCTCCGCCATGGCCTCGTTGAAGCCTTGCCGGTCAACCTTGAGCCCATGCTCCTCGGCGATGTCCTCGGTCAGGTCCAGGGGGAAGCCATAGGTGTCATAGAGGAGGAAGGCGTCGCGGCCGGAGATCTGCTCGCCGCCCGACTCCCGGGCCACCGTCGCCATCTCCTCGGCCCGCTTCATGCCCTCGGACAGGGTCTGCAGGAAGCGCTCCTCGTCCAGGCGGATGATCCGCTGAATCTCCGCCTGCTTGTCGACGGTCTCGGGGTAGGCCTGACCCATCAGGTCCACCACCACAGGCACGACGTTGAAGAGGAACGGCCCCTCGATGCCCAGCACCTTGCCGTAGCGCACGGCCCGGCGCAGGATGCGGCGCAGCACGTAGCCGCGGCCGTCGTTGCTGGGCACTACCCCGTCGGCGATGAGGAAGGTGCAGGCCCGGGCGTGGTCGGCGATGACGCGGAAGGGCATGCCGGCCGGACCCCGGTCGTAGGACTTGCCGGTGACCTGCTCGACGTGGCGGATGATGGGCTGGAACAGGTCCGTGTCGTAATTGGAGTAGACACCCTGCAGCACGGACGCCAGGCGCTCCAGGCCCATGCCGGTGTCAACGCTGGGGCGGGGCAGGGGCGTCAGGGTGCCGTCGGCCGAGCGGTTGTACTGCATGAACACCAGGTTCCAGATCTCGCGCCAGCGGTCGCAGTCGCAGACGCCCAGGGCGCACTCAGGAGCGTCGCAGCGGAACTCCTCGCCCATGTCGATATGAAGCTCGGAGCAGGGGCCGCAAGGACCGGTGTCGCCCATGGCCCAGAAGTTGTCCTTCTCGCCCAGCCGGCCGATGCGTTCCGGCGGCAGACCGGCGATCTCCCGCCAGAGCTGAAAGGCCTCGTCGTCATCCTGGTAGACCGTAGCGTAGAGGCGGTCCTTGGCCAGGCCCAGCACCTCGGTGACGAACTCCCAGGCAAAGGTGATGGCGTCCCGCTTGAAGTAGTCGCCGAAGCTGAAGTTGCCGAGCATCTCGAAGAAGGTGTGGTGCCGCGCCGTCCGGCCCACGCTCTCCAGGTCATTGTGCTTGCCGCCGGCGCGCACGCACTTCTGGGAGGTGGTGGCCCGCTTGTAGGGACGCACGTCCTTGCCCAGAAAGACGTCCTTGAACTGATTCATGCCGGCGTTGGCGAACAGCAGGGTGGGGTCGTTATGGGGTACCAGGGAGCTGCTGCTGACAATGGTGTGCCCCTTGGATTCAAAGTACTTCAGAAACCTCTCCCGAACCTCGTTGCCCGACAAGCCTTGAAGCATCCGGTCCGCCACGGGGGTCGCCTCCTCAAACGTTGACACCTTGCAAGCCCGCAAAAAGCTGCGCCAGAAATCAAAAACCCCGTCCCGAAGGCCATCGCCTTCAGGGACGGGGTCTTACTCCCGCGGTACCACCCTGGTTGCCGCCTGCGTTCGATGCGCCGAACAAAAGCGGCCCCTTGCCTGCGCTGTACCGGGCGCACCCGACGGCCTTGAAACGGATTGACCGTTTCTGGCGACCGCGACTCCGGGCTGGCTTCCCGTCCCGCTCTGCCGGGCTCCCTTGCACTCGCTTCCGGCCGGGCGGCCGGACCGCGGGGTCCCTCTCTGGGGCGGCGGAGGACGGTACTGGTTCCCTTCCTCGTCTCGTCTCACTGCTGGCATGCAGCAGCGACAATTTGGTACTCATTGTACCTGAGCGGCTGCGGACTGTCAAAACAGGGGGTCGTTTACAGGGCGGCTCCCGCTCCGGCCGACTCGGCCGCATCGCAGGCGCCGGCAGCCGCCGCTGCGGCTGCCGCCCGAAGGGCCAGCTTGTGGCTCGAGGCGCGAAGCCCTGGCAGGAAGAAGGCCGCCATCCCCGTGGCCACGGAGAGCAGCGCGGCCACGAACAGGACCGGAGGCAGACCGATGCGGTCCGCCAGGAATCCGCTGAGCAGGGTTGTCACCAGGATGCTGATGTTGCCGAAGGTGCGACGCACCGCAAAGACGCGCCCCAGCATCTCCGGGGCTGTGACTTCCTGCACCCAGGAGGTGGTGGCGACCAGCTGCACCACGTTGATGAGGCCGGCCACCGCGTAAAGCCCCAGGGAGAGTGTGAAGGAATGACTCAACGCCACCCCTGCCACCGGCAGGGCGAAGGCAAGGTAGCTCAGGGCCACGAGTCGGAGCCGGTCGAATCGATGCCCGAACCCGCCCAGCCAGATGCCGCCCAGGGTCATGGCGACGGACTGGGAGGTCATGAGCCAGCCCCAGTCGGATGTGGGCCGGCCCAGCATGCGCTCCAGGGTCAGCGGCGTCAGGACGTTGTAGACGCCGATGGACAGCGTGAGGCCGGTGATCAGGAACAGCAAGTCCAAGACCGGCCGGTTTTCACGATGGTAGCGGACGCCGGCCTGGAAATCGCTCCAGAAGCCTGAGGCCAGAGCCTCCGGGCTGGGGCGGGTGCGGACGGTGACGGTGGCGATGGCGGCAGCGGAAAGCAGGTAGGAGACAAAGTCCAGGGTGAAGGCCAGGTTGGTGCCCATCCAGGCGATGATGACCGCCGCCAATCCGGTTCCCACCACCCACATGAAGGAGTTGGTGGACTCAATCAGCGAGTTGGCCTCCAGGATCTCGTCTTCTTCCACGGTACGCGGCACCAGGCTCATCAGGGCCGGCTCAAAGAAGGCGGTCAGGGCGGCCACGCCGAGGCTGACGAAGAACAAGCCGTAGGCGGAATGTACAAGGGTCAGGCTGAGGATGAGCAACCCACGGAGGAGGTCGGCCGCGATCATCACCCTCCGTTTATCCCACCGGTCCACCAGGACACCTGCGGCCCATCCGAAGAGGATGGGTGGGATCTGCGGGGCCGACCACATGAAGGCGAAGACCATGGCCGAGCCGCCCGAGATCTGGGTGCCCAGAACGGCGGTGGCCACCTGCGTCAGTCGGTCTCCCAGTAGCGAGACGGCTTGTGCCAACCAGAGTGCGGTAAAATTGCGGCGTTTCAGGAGACCAAGGCGCGATCGGAAGGATCTCTGCGTCAAGCGCTAACTCCCCCTCGGTCGGTTCTTGGCGACGGCTGCCATATTCTACGTATACAGGGAGAACCCCTGCCGAACAGTTTAGTATCGCAGGATTCGACAGAAAAACCGTTCAACCCCTGCCACCCGCAGGGGACTTCGCCTCTAGCGCAGCCCCTCCTCCTCCCGCGGACCGCCGTCAGGCGACAGGGGGGCCAGGGTCTCCCAGGACTCCCGCCAGGCCACCAGCCAACGGTAGGCATGGGCTGCCAGTACCTTCAGCATGCCCACCACCGGGACGCTCAGGACCATTCCCGCCACACCCGCCACCACGCCGCCCGCCAGGATGGTGAACATGACCGTCAGGGGGTGTAATCCTACGTTGTCGGCCATGATCTTGGGGCCGACCACCGCGTTCTCCATCTGGTGCACCAGCGCGAAGGCGATGACGACCTCCAGCATCTTCACCGCCCCCATCGGCGCCGCCAGAACCAGGGCGGGCAAGGCCCCCATGACCGGCCCGAAGTAGGGGATGACGTCGGTGATGCCCGCCACCAGCCCAATCAGCGTTGCGTAGCGCAGGCCCAGAAGCCCTGCAGCCGTCGCAGCCATGATGCCCACGGCCAGCGCCACCAGCAGCTGGCCCCGAACAAAACCGCTGAGCACGGCGTTGAGGTCGGTGAAGAGCCGCAGCAAGGGCCGCCGGGAGCGCTGGGGCAGCCAGGCCACGAGCCCCCGGCGGAAGAGATCGATGTCCTTGAGGATGTAGAAGGCGATCAGGGGAGCCGCCACCAGGCTGAAGAGGCCGTGGAAGAGCCCCAGCACCAGCCCCGAGGCCGAATGCACCTGGCCCATGGCCAGGCCCTGGAGGCGCAGGATGACCTCGTCGATGGCCGCCCTCAGCCCGGTGGGCATGGCCAGGCTGTGGTACCGCTCCTGCAGTGCCAGCAAGGCATTCTCCAGGTCGGCGGCGTAGGCCGGGAGGTTGGCCACCAGCCGGCTGAACTCGGCCATGGCCCGGGGCAGGACCAGAAAGACCGTGGCCGCCGCCAGGAGTCCCACCCCCAGATAGACGATCACGATCGCCCAGACGCGTCCCAACCCGCGGCGGACCAGGGCCGCCACGGGAGGCTCCAGCAAGTAGGCCAGAAAGAAGGCGAGCACGAAGGGCGTAAGGATGACGCGGACGCGGTAAAAGAAGAAGACCAGCCCCAGGGCGAGAGCCATGAGACCGGTCCAGACAACAAGCCGGTACCGCCTGAGCCTCATCTGCTCTGCCATGGGGCGGCTATATCCTGTCCATCAAACCCTCGGCCGTCTCCCGCCCCTGTTGCCACCAGTGACGCGCCTGTCGCCCCACTCCGCGGCCGGCGTCGGCGATACGCTCGCGCCTGCTGTCGCTGAGCTGCGGAGCCAGCCACATGACCAGTGCCCCGCCGATCAAGGCACCCGTTACCAGACCGCTCACATACCCTCGGTTCACCTTGGTCCCTCCTGCTTGTGTCGTCAGGCCTGGGGTGCCGAACCATCGGCGTCCAGCGCCACCAGTTCGCCCTCATCGTCCAACTCAAAGACCTGAAGACCGTTTTTGGTCACGGCGAACTCGACGCAGCAGTCCCAGCAGTAGTACTGGTCTGCTCCAACGCGTCCCACCGCCCTGCTGTTGCACCGCGGGCAGGTCACGCCACGCACCTCCGCTGCCGGTCCGATCGACCGGACTATGTCAGGCCGGCCTGGTCGTCAGGAGCAAGCTCCGCCGCCAGCCTTTCCGCCGCCATGTAGCGGCGCCCGTCCAGAAGGTCCTGGAGGATGCCGCCCGACAGCTGGTACCCCTCCACCCGACCCGACCCTGGCTGAAAGTCAACGTCGTCCAGGCTGGCCGCTTCAGCCGCGGCGTAGGGCGAACGAGCCGCAAGCTGTTCCAGCGTCAGGACTTCCCGTCCCAGGCCGGCCAGTTCCACGGGTTCCCCCACCGCCACCACGCGGTCCGGCTCCAGGGCCTGAACCTGCGTCCAGGGGATGCCGCGCGGAGGCGCGAACCAGGTCCCCGGCGCCAGCAGCAGGGCCACCACCCGGCGCCCCTGAGCATCCACCAGCAGGTCCCTGACGCGGCCCAGGGATCTCCCCGAGCCCAGTTGCACCACCGGCCGGCCCAGTGTCTCACGCAGGGTGGCCATGCCGCTTCCTCCGCCCTTCTGTCGTTCCCTGTTAACTTGCCCGGCGGGGCGTAAAAAATGCGCGGCCCCTGGTGGGACCGCGCTCGCCGAAGTATCCGTTGGTGCAGTCTGCCGCCGTCGATTCCTACCGCCCTCGCTGGATGGTGCCGCCGCCCACAACCAGGTCGCCCTGGTAGAAGACCACCGCCTGCCCGGGCGTGATGGCCCGCAGGGGCCGGCTGAAGTCCACATGGACCGAGCCGTCCGACCGTGGCGTGACCAGGCAGGGCACGGGGGTGGCGCCGTAACGGATCTTGGCCTCGGCCGCAAAGGGGCCGTCCGGCTGCTCGAAGGCGATCCAGTTCAGATCGTCCGCCTCCAGCCGGTCGGAGAGAACCTCGTCGCCGCTTCCCACCACCAGGGCGTTCTGCTCGGGCAGCAGGTCCACCACGTAGAGGGGTTTCTCCGCCGCCAGGCCCAGACCGCGGCGCTGTCCCACCGTGTAGTTGGGGAGCCCGGTGTGGGTGCCCAGAACGTGGCCGCGGGTGTCCATGATGGGTCCCGGTCTGACGGCCTCCGGCGCCTTCTCAGCGACGAACCGCTTGTAGTCATTGTCCAGGACGAAGCAGATCTCCTGGCTGTCAGGCTTGTTGGCGGTGGCCAGGCCCAGCTCGCGGGCGATGCGGCGCGTCACCGTCTTTTCGTAGTAGCCCAGGGGCATCAGAGTGTGAGCGAGCTGCGACTGGGTGAGGTTGTAGAGGGCGTAGGTCTGGTCCTTGCCCCTGTCCACCGACTTCCTCAGCACGAACCGGCCCAAGGCCTCGTCCCGCTCCACCTTGGCGTAGTGCCCGGTGGCCACGTAGTCGGCGTCCAGGGCCCGGGCCCGCCGCAGCAGTTCGTCAAACTTGACGTAGCGGTTGCAGGCGATGCAGGGGTTGGGCGTCCGGCCCTGGGTGTACTCCCGCAGGAAGTAGTCGATGACCCGCTCCTGAAAATTCTCCTTGAAGTTGAGGACGTAGTAGGGGATGCCCAGCTTGTCGGCGACGCGCCGGGCGTCGTCGACGGCGGAGATGGAGCAGCAGCCGCCCTGCCGGACCTCCTCCACCTCATCACCCAGGTCCGGCCACGTCTGCATGGTGGCGCCGATGACGTCGTATCCTTCCTGCACCAGCAGAGCCGCCGTCACCGAACTGTCCACGCCCCCCGACATGGCCACGACCACGCGCTTCTTATCCAAAGAACAACACCTTTCTTGCCGGCGAATAGGACGGGCCGCAGAGGGCCTCGCCCCGCCGGAGGGCTAGTGGCCGGCCGCCCCTACCTGCAGCGAGCGGATCTTTTCCACCGCCGACGCCACCTGGTCGATCACGTAATCGACGTCTTCCTCTGTGTTGTCCCGGCCCAGGCTCAGCCGGAGCGACCCCACGGCCGTCTCCCGCGGCAGGCCCATGGCCCGCAGCACGTGGGACGGCTCGAGAGAGCCGGCGGCGCAGGCGGACCCGGCCGACACGGCGATGCCCCGGTAGTCCAGGTTGAGCAGCAGCATTTCGCCTTCCACGCCGGCGATGCTCAGGCTGAGGTTGCCGGGCAGCCTCTCCAACGGGGGTCCGTTGAGGACGACGCCGGGAACGCGCCGCTGGATGCCTTCCCACAGCCTCTGCCGCAGGGCGGCCGCATGCCGGGCTCGCCCGGCCAGCTCGGCCTCGGCCAGCTCGGCCGCCTTCCCCAGCCCCACGACCCCCGGCACGTTCTGGGTGCCGCTCCGCAGGCCGCGCTCCTGCCCGCCGCCGCTGATGACCGGCAGGACCCGGGTGCGGCGCCGCACGTACAGGGCGCCCACACCCTTGGGCCCGTAGAACTTGTGCCCCGTCAGCGAGAGCAGGTCCACATCCCACTCCTTCACGTCCACCGGGATCTGCCCCACAGCCTGCACCGCATCGGTGTGCAGGTAGGCTCCGCGCTCATGGGCCAGCCGGGCGATCTCGGCGATGGGCTGGACGGTGCCCACCTCGTTGTTGGCGGCCATGATGGACACCAGAATGGTTTCGTCTGAAAGGGACTCGCTCAGGGCATCCAGGCTGACCCGTCCCTGACCGTCGACGGGCAGGTAGGTGACCCGAAAGCCCTCCTTCTCCAGGTCGCCGCAGGCGTGGAGCACGGCGTGGTGTTCGACGGCAGAGGTGATGATGTGGCGCCCCCGTTCCCGGTTGGCCCGCGCCACTCCCTTGATGGCCAGGTTATCGGCCTCGGTGCCGCCGCCGGTGAAGACGATCTCGCCGGGTTCGGCGCCAATCAGAGCCGCCACCTTCTCCCGCGCCTCCTCCAGGGCCTTGCGGGCCTCCCGCCCCCAGGCGTGCAGGCTGGATGGATTGCCGAAGACCCCGGCCATCGCCTCGCTCATAGCTGTCACGACCTCCGGGTGCATTGGCGTGGTCGCCGCGTGGTCCATGTAAACCCGGCGCATGCGCATCCTCTCCCCTGCCCTGGGTCGGGCGTCCTCCGTGCCGCTGCGAACGGTAACGGGCGAAGCGAATCGGGCCAACGGAAAAAGCGAGGCCAAGGCCCCGCCGTCTTCTACTACCCTTGCTGCGTCAGGCCTCAGATCTGGTAGACCAGGTTCTGATGCTCCGCTTCCTCCCGGGCCTGTTCAACCAGATCGCTCAGGGTGATGCCGTCGACCACCTTGACGATGGCGTCCCGCACCTTCTCCCAGACGCCGTGCGCCAGGCAGCTGGCGGTGTTTTCGCAGCCGTTCTCCGCACCGGCCTCGGTAGCGCAGTCGGCATAGCCGATGGGGCCTTCCAGGACGCGAATGATGTCCCCCACTGTAATCTGGTCCGCCGGCCGGCTGAGGATGTAGCCGCCCTGCGCACCGCGCACGGAACTCACCAGTCCCGCCTTGCGAAGCGGCGCCACCAACTGCTCCAGGTAGTGTTCGGACAGCTCCTGTCGTTCCGCAATGGTCTTCAACGAGACCGGGCTATTTCCCTGGTGCATGGCCAACTCGAACAGGGCCTTGACTCCGTACTTGCCCTTCGTCGACAGCTTCACGTCCATTCACGCCCCCATTGCATACAATTCCAAGCGATACTATCCACTTTCAATCAGAATCCTATCACCCGGAAATAGGGGTGTCAAGAATGATTCTCAATTGGCGGCGCCGCAGCCTCGTCGCGCAGCCGGCCAAGGCGCTGACCGATGCGGGCCTCAACGCCCTCAGCGGTGGGCCGGTAGAAGCGGCGGCCGACCATCTCGTCCGGCAGGTACTGCTGCTGAACGTGGTGCCCGGGGTAGTCGTGGGCGTACTTGTAACCCTGCCCGTGGCCCAGGCGGGCGGCCCCCTTGTAGCTGGCATCCCGCAGGTGCACGGGCACGCCCTGAATAGCGGTCTCTTCCACGGCTGCCAGGGCCTCGTTGATGCCCATATAGGCGGCGTTGCTCTTGGGCGCGGCGGCCACATACACGGCGGCCTCCGCCAGAGGGATGCGCCCCTCCGGCAGGCCCAGCCGCTCCACGGCCAGCATGGCGGCGTTGGCCACCACCAGGGCCTGCGGGTCCGCCAGGCCGACGTCCTCGGCGGCGCAGATGACGATGCGTCGGGCGATGAACAGCGGGTCCTCGCCCCCGTAAATCATGCGCGCCAGCCAGTAGAGGGCGGCGTCCGGGTCGGAGCCGCGCATGCTCTTGATGAAGGCGGAAATGGTGTCGTAGTGGTTGTCACCGCTCTTGTCATAGCGGATGGCGCGCTTCTGTATGGACTCCTCCGCCACATCCAGGGTGATGCGCCTGACCCCGTCCGGCCCGGGCTCGGTGGTGGTGACCGCCAGTTCCATCGCGTTCAGGGCGGAGCGGGCGTCTCCCCCTGCCACCCGAACCAGGTGCTCCAGGGCGGAGGGTTCCAACTCCACCGCCAGGCCGCCTAGGCCCCGCTCCCTGTCCGTCAGGGCGCGGCGCAGCAGACCGGCCACGTCCTCGTCGCTGAGCGGCTCCAGCCGGAAGACCCGGGAGCGCGACACCAGGGCCGGGTTGACCTCGAAGAAGGGGTTCTCCGTGGTGGCCCCAATCAGGGTGATGAGCCCCTCCTCAACGAAGGGCAGCAGGGCGTCCTGCTGGGACTTGCTCCAGCGGTGAATCTCGTCGACGAAGAGGATGGTCCGCTTGCCGTACATGCCCTGACGCTGGCGGGCCTCATCCACCAGCTTGCGGATGTCGCCCACCCCGGAGCTGACGGCGTTCAGTTGCTCGAAGTGCCGCCGCGTGGTGGCGGCGATCACCTTGGCAATGGTGGTCTTGCCGGTGCCGGGCGGCCCGTAGAGAATGATGGAGCCCAACTGGTCCGCCTCAATGGCGCGACGAAGCAGCCGCCCGGGCCCCAGGACGGCCTGCTGACCGGCTATTTCATCCAGGTTGCGGGGCCGCATCCGGGCCGCCAGGGG
>Ga0209314_10000172_pt1 | contig 28174 bp, 32 predicted proteins | sample I19B2metaG_FD_184146 | JGI IMG/M metagenome (GOLD analysis project Ga0209314, IMG submission 184146) | Lake sediment bacterial and archeal communities from Gulf of Boni, Indonesia to study Microbial Dark Matter (Phase II) - ​I19B2 metaG... | ecosystem: Environmental > Aquatic > Freshwater >... | reverse complement strand
ATCGTACGCCATCCTGCGAGCACATTCTGCATGTAGGAAGCCGGCTGCAGAATCGTATACGGGAGGCCCGACTCGATCAACGCCTCCTCGACACGCAGCTTGTTCCAGTGGTGGGTCATCGACTCGGTCTGCGGATGCATGACCGAGTGAAAGACAAACTGTTCAACTTCCTCATCTCGGGCTGCAGCGATTGCTGCTTCGCCGATTGGGATCTCGTCTGGGTTAACGTTCGGACAGATGTGATAGACTGCGCGCACGCCACCTGCGGCCCGTTTTAGCGTGGTTTCCTCCCGCATGTCGCCGACGACAGCTTCTCTCGCGCCAAGGGATTCGACAAGGTGTACCTGCTCGTCGTGATGGACCAGAGCGCGGACGGATTGTTTCCTCGCTGTCAAGGCAGCAATGATCGCACGCCCGGTCTTGCCCGCAGCGCCTGTGACGAGAATCGTCCGCCACCACCGCTGTCCTGCGGCTTATTCACAGATGTCCGCAATCTTCGCGTTCGCGAGCTTTGCTATGTCGCACGGGTCCATCTCGATTAGAGCATCCGGCTTTCCTGCGCCACCGTAGACCTTGCTGAAACTCATGACCTTAGAGTCTATCACTGTGGTAATTCGTTTCTTGTGGCCTAGAGGCGGCATACTGCCTACTTCAAATCCGGTTAATGTCTTCGTATCCTCCGCAGTGGCAATCCAAACTTTTGTGCCAGCAATAGTGGAGAGCTTTGCTCTGTCCACGCGCTTCTCACCGGTTAGCACTGCTATCAAAGGCGAGCCTTCTTGAGTTGTGAAGACGATGCTCTTGATGATTCTCTCGAGCGGTACCTTCAATCGCGTTGCGGCGTCTTGCGCGGTCATTGTCGGGCCGTCGGCGATATGAATCCTGTAGTCTACGCCCGCTTTGTCAAGATTGTTCTTCACAGCCTCAGACATCAGCATGACCACCTTGCGCCTGAAAGCCAGTGCCGTATTTCAACTTGGTTCAGTCCAGCTTCAATTGCGCACCGCGCATGCCCTTGTAGGATAGAACCAAAACTGTCTAACTGGGTGCCTCCAGGAGCCTATTGTTGACGGTGATTGTATACTGAATTCTCAAATGAACACCGTCGCCCCCATAACTACTTGAGGAAAGCCCAGATGAGCAAGAGAAACGCGCTAACTGAACAGAGCATCATCGTTGATGATGTGCTTTCTATGTTGACAGGGCATCCTAGAGGTACACTCGTCAGTTTCACGGAGATCACGAAAAGCGTCCACGACTACATCAAGACAAATGGCCTGCGACAGAGATTCTGTCCCCACTGCAACGGGCCGCTGACCGGCTCCCCGTCACAGCCGTTGCCCGCAACAGTACCTCCAACATAAACTCAGAGTCGGCCCCGTGTTCCGATTGCAACAAGCTGTTCCAGTCGCATAAGATTTCAATGCATTGTTCGCTTCCTAGTTGAGATTCTAGAAATTCTTTCATCCAAACCTGCGCTCGTGCTAACTAGCACATGGCAGCATACGGTATCCTGGGAAGGTTGAGTTCCGCGAAGCGCTGCCTAAGACGCTCGTGGGCAAGATTCTTCCAAGAGAATTAAGAGAACCCTCGCCATCCTGAGGATCAAGTTGGGCGGCGCGGGATGCTCAAGGCAACGCGGGTCGGAGATGTCACGGAAATCAAGATGGGACGGTCCCTCGACGGCCAGACCGTCCTGTATTGGGTGGCTGCGTACCTGATAGGTGGAATCCTACTTGATACTGGCTGCGACTACACGAAGAACGAGCTCACAGAGTTTCTGAGTAGCAGACAGGTCTCCGTGATAGTTAACACTCACTACCATGAGGACCACGTTGGCGGAAACGCGCTCCTTAGGGAGCGCTTTGGGTCGCGGGCGCTCGGGCATCCAGAGACAGTGCGGCTCATGGGTGGAAAGTACGACCTATACCCGTACCAGCAGGTAATCTGGGGCTATCCTACTCCAAGCACTGCGGATCCGATCGGAACGACCGTGGACGACGGAGGCGTCAGTCTCCGTGTCATAGAGACCCCAGGCCACTGCAAGGGGCACATCTCCCTTTTCGAGGAAAACCAAAGGATACTCTTCTCCGGCGACATATGGGTTGGAGAACGCCCTAAGACGGCTAGAGCGGAAGAGGACGTACACCAGCTGATCGCGGACCTCAGAAAGTTCGAAGAGCTTGGACCGAAGATCATGTTTGCCTCGCTAGGGAAAGTCGTGCCGAATCCGCTCGAGGTCATCAAGAGAACTCGCTCATACATGGAAACGACGCGAGACAAGATCCTCAAACTTCACTCAGAAGGAAAGACGCCAGAACAGATTCGAGGCGTACTCTTTGGGAGAGAAAGCGTGCTCGCAAGAGCGACACAGTATCAACTTTCAACAAAGATCTTCATCGAGTCCTTCTTGCAAGGCGCATGAGTTTTTCGCCATCGGTCGCTCGATTGTGATTAACAAATCTGTAATGGTTTATAAGCGCCCTGAAAGCCTAGACTGCAACCCTACCAGAAGTAACCAAGAATAATCTGACAGAAGGTCATGCGCGTCATGAACGTTGACGTCCTCGACGAGAAGGGAGACTCGCTTAGGTTCATCCTGCGCGAGAGTTTTCCCGCATTCGCCAACGCCCTCCGGCGGGTGATGCTTGCCGAGGTTCCCGTGATGGCGATCGAGGATGTGATATTCGTTGAGAACACCTCCGTCATGTATGACGAAATCATTGCACATCGACTTGGCCTAGTTCCGCTGAAGACCGACCTAGACGCATACGTTTTGCGGGAACAATGCGACTGCAAGAGTGACCTAGGGTGTCCGAAGTGCACGGCCTCCTTCATACTGGAAGCCCAAGCGGCTGATCAAACTACCACGGTCTACTCGGGCGATCTGAAGCCCGCCACCGAGATCGTTCCGACATCAGACAGGATACCGATAGTCAAGCTGGCGCCTGGACAAAAGGTCAGGCTCGAAGCCTATGCACGTCTGGGAAGGGGGTCCGAGCACGCGAAGTGGCAGGCAGCCTCGGTCGCCGCATACAAGTACCTGCCCAAGATCACTCTGCGACCTGAGAATCTCTCAAACCTAGAAGAAGTCATCAAATGCTGCCCCACACACGTGTACGCTTCGGATGCCTCACGGAAGATCTTCATCAAGAACGAGCTTGACTGCATCTTGTGCATGGCCTGCGTGGAGCAAGCGGTTCCATTGGATCAACGCAAAGGTTCGCCAGTCGACATCAAGGGTGACGACACCAGTTTTGTGTTTCAAGTTGAATCGACCGGCTCACTCCCGCCGAAGAGGATCGTCAGGGAGGCCGCGTCGATTCTCAGCAAGAAAGCGGATGAGATGAGTCAGCTAGCCGTAGCGGAAAAGAAGTGATCGGTGGCAGAGCAATGCGAAGGAGAATCAGGAATCCCGAGCTTAACGACACAATTGCCGCCCTCAAGCGGAAGGGAAGGCAGAACAAGTCTCGGGTGTGGTTGCGCGTGGCAGATTTGCTTGCAAAGCCCAGGCGGTCCAGGATCGCCGTGAATCTGAGCAGGCTGGCGAGAAACACGAGGAGGGGCGAAATAGTCGCGGTTCCAGGCAAGGTCTTGGCAGCGGGCTCGATAGGCCATTCAATCCATATCGGTGCATTCAAGTTCTCACAGACCGCAAAGGCCAAGATCGAGAAGGCCGGCGGATCTTGTGTCAGCCTGAGCGAGCTCGCGAACAATCATCCCAAGGGGAGCAAAGTCAGAATCTTGAGGTGAGAATAGAATGTCGAAGGAGCCTGTAATCATCAACGCCTCCAACCTGATACTGGGGCGGATCGCAAGCTTTGCCGCTAAACGTGCACTGCAGGGAGAGGAGGTTATCGTTTTTAACGCCGAGGATGCGGTGATCTCCGGAACCAAAGCCAACATCATTGAAGAAGCAAAGCGCAGGCTCAAGACAAGGACTCTGGCGTCCCAGTACAAGGCTCCAACGCATCCCCGCAGACCCGACACCTATGTACGCCGCGTTATTCGCGGCATGCTGCCCCGAAGAAAACCCAAGGGAAGCGCCGCCTTGAAGAGGATTCGAGTCTACGTAGGCACCCCTGAAGAGTTCCGCGACAAGTCCACTGCCAAAGTCCCCAACGCTGACGCCTCGAAGCTGCGGTGCGCCTACGTTACGGTTGGTGAGCTCTCCGAGGAGATAGGAGGACCCTGGAAGGCATGAGCGAGCGGAGGAGGATACTTCTCGTCACAGGTAAGAGAAAAACCGCGATTGCCCGGGCGGTGATCAAGCCGGGCAGGGGCAACGTTACCATAAACGAGTTCCCCGTGAACAATATCTCGCCTGAGCTTGCTCGCGCAAGGATCTCGGAGCCGCTGACGCTGGCAGGCGATCGTCTGAACGCCGTTGATGTGCGTGTGAAGGTTCACGGAGGCGGCGTAATGGGACAAGCAGAGGCGGCCAGAATGGCTATCGCGCGTGCTCTTGTTGAATGGTCCAGGAGCGCTGAGCTTCGAAGAGTCTTCACAGGCTTCGACAGAACTATGCTCGCAGGAGACCCTAGAAGGAAGGAGTCCAAGAAATTTGGAGGCCCCGGGGCGAGACGGAGGAAGCAGAAGTCCTACCGTTGAGCCACATGAGCTGATACAGCCATGATAACCCCCGTCCGATGCTTCACGTGTGGAAAAGTCATCGGTGATCGTTGGGAGGAGTTTGCCCGCCGCACGAAGCAAGGAGAGAACCCCGGCAAGGTGCTTGACGAGCTGGGCATGAAACGGTACTGCTGCAGACGAATGTTCATATCTCACGTTGAAGTGATCGACGAGCTTCTCAAGTACGGCGAGGTTGCCGCGCGCAAACACAGCCAAGTCCTGTAGGCGTCTGATTTGGCAGGCCCCGCCAAGATCACGAGCCTCGCAGCGCGCAGAGTCCTCGACAGCCGCGGCGAATCCACCGTTGAGGTAGACCTGTTCGGCGGAGGCATGATGGCTCGAGTAGCCGCTCCGTCAGGCAAGAGCCGCGGAAGGTGGGAGGTTCAACCCTTCCCCGACGGTGGGGTTGATGAAGCGGTCGAACGTGCCAGAAAACTCTTGGCTCCCGAACTCTCAGGAATGAACGCCGACCGCCAGCAGCAAATCGACGAGAAGCTTCACGAGGTGGACGGAACTGATCGGTTCAGCAGGATTGGCGGGAATACTGCTTACGCGGTTTCAATCGCTGCCGCACTGCTATCGTCGAAGGTTCACAAGAAGCCTCTCTATCAGAAGCTCGCTGGTTCTGGCAAGGTTAGAATCTCATTACCGTTGGGAAACGTTGTCGGTGGTGGGACGCACGCGAAGGGCAAACGAACGGACATACAGGAATTCCTGGTCGTCCCCAGCAAAGCTTCCTCCGCAGCTCAGGCAGCGGAGGCCAACATCAAGGTCCACTCGGAGGTCGCGCAGCTCGCGGTGCAGAAAGGATCGCCGATGATCGGTAAGGGGGATGAAGGCGGTTATGTGCTGGACATGACAACTGAACAGGCGCTCGAACTGATCTCGAGTGCATGTCAAACTGTATCGCTCGCAACTGGTGCGGATGTGAGGATTGGTCTGGATGTCGCGGCATCAAGTCTGTGGAGCAAGAAAGAGGACGCGTACGTGTACAAACGAGATGGAAGAAAACTCAGCGAGGGTGAACAGATTGATTTTGTCCTCGGCCTGATTGAACGGCACAGGCTCGTCTATGTCGAGGACCCGCTGCATGAGGACGCGTTTGAAGCATTCGCCGAGCTGCGAAAGAAGGCAGGAGGCACGCTGATCTGCGGGGACGATCTGCTAGTAACAAATACAGCCAGGATCCAGCAGGCTTTGAAGCACGGATCTGCCAACGCCATAATCGTCAAGACGAATCAGGTGGGAACGCTCTCGGACTCGAGGAGAGCTGTCCAAAAAGCTCAATCTGCAGGTTACGTGACAGTCATGTCCCATCGGTCAGGAGAAGTGTGCTCGGGAGAGCTTGCCCAGGTGGCAGTGGGTCTATCCTGCCCAATGATCAAGTGCGGAGTCATCGGCGGCGAACGCATCTCGAAACTGAATGAGCTAATCAGAATAGAAGAAGATGCAGAGAAGAGGAAGATACTCGCCGGAATGGCACGGATACCTGCGTAAGTCCGTGCAGTGTCAATCACACAGTTGGGCCTAGCGCTTCTAGGCGAAATATCTCATTATCGGACGAGTCTGTGATCTTCGGGCTACTTCCACGAACCCTGCTCTTCTGAAGACGGACGTTACACCGGTGAAGCCCTCAGAACCCGACATGCGAGTTCCCTTAGGCTCAACTGGATAGCCCTCAACAATCTCGGCGCCATGCACCTTTGCGTATTGCACAGCCGCCTCGAGCAGCGAGCTCATTAAGCCCTTGGATCTGAAAGGTCTTCCAACAAAGAAGCAGACCACAGACCAGACGGGTTTGTCGTCAATTCTCTTTAGCGTCCAAGAACGTTCCAGAACCGGATACGATTCTCTGGGGGCTACTGAGCACCAGCCGATCGGACTGCTGTCGGCATAAGCCAGAAGGCCGGGGACTTCACCGGAGCGAACTATCATCTTCATCATTTTCTTGTTCGTCTGACCCGCTTGCCTCGCAAATTCGGACCGCTTCAGTCTCCACCACATACACCAACAGCCGCCACAAGCGCCATTCTTACCGAACAATCGCTCAAAATCCAGCCACCGATCAGCAGTGACTGGATGGAACTCCAGATTCCGCAGCGACCGTTGTTCAGAGGACGTTTCTTTCTTCTTCGTGGCTAGCATGGTGCTTACCCGAGTCGACCGGCGAGCTTCAGGACGCGGAGGGCGTTCAGGGTGATCATATCGTTCGGGTCGTTCCTACCCCAGTCGACAACCTCCACACTAGGCGCTCGCCTACCCGGCGGCCGCCAATAGTATCCTTCAGCTTGCCATAGTCCACCAGCAAGGCGCTTCCCTTCAACGATATCCAAGGCCTCTCGAACCCTCGAATCACCCAGCTTCCCATGCAAACCAAGGATTCTCAAGGCCTGAAGAATGTCGTAATGCCAGTAAAGCGGATAGTGAAGTTGAAGCCATTCCGGGTTGACGACCTCGCCGGTCTTGTCGGAACGAAACAGTCGATGTCTGAGAAAGAAATCTGAAGCTCTGTCAGCTGCCTCTAGAGTTCTCTTATCTCCAGTGCAGCAGTGATACTCTATGAGACCCCACAACGGCACTAAGCTCTCGTAGAAGGACGAATGGTGCGCATTCCTGTTTTTGTCGCAGTTCCATCCCCCATCGGGCCACTGCCACTCTAACAGGGACTCAGCGAGTCGCCTCACGCGGTCGTCATCGGTCAATCCGAGACGACTACATACCGCTAAGGCATTTCCCTCCTGCGATGCACAACGGCGAGTCAGACCGTTGATCTTTTTGATGGCTCGTCGGTGCGAGTCACCCGTAAGCCATCTGAGGACTTGGTCGACGGCCGCGAGGACTCGTGGCTCGCGACAGAGAAATCCGAGCTCAACAAGAGATACAAGACGCCAATGTGCGCCGGTCCATTTCTGGTAGGGATGGGCCCCGAACCCTCCGTCAGCTCGCTGTCCGGCAAGCAGGGCACCAACTCGCGGGCCATTCGGAATTTGGCATCGCGCTGCCTGTGCCTCGGGCGAGTCGGATGGTTCATCCAAGATTTCGGTAAGCGTAAGATAGCGTATCGACGGGTCTTCCGATTTCAGTAGCCAACTGATTGCAGGATCACTTCGGTCCACAGGGCCGACCCTCTCAGTTCTCTTATTGTGTAGACTCGGAGACGGCTAGATCGCTTTCATGATCTGATCTACAACTTTCTCGGGATCAACATTTGGGTCCTCATTCCTAATATCCTTGAGGAGCTTTCTTGACCGATAGAACTCTACGACGGGCTCGGACGCGTCTCTGTAGACCTTGAGACGTTCCCGAATGACATCTGGCTGATCATCGACCCGCCTGAACAGTTCGCCGCCGCACTTGTCACATTTCCCAGCGGTCTTCGGTTTCATGGTCTTTTCATTGTATATCGCTCCGCAGTTCTTGCATTGGAGCCTCGCTGATAGTCTGTCGACAATCACGCTGTCGGGAACGTTGAGGTTCACCACAGCGTCAATCGTCGTGATCTTTTCGAGTTCCTTCGCTTGGCCCACAGTCCTTGGATATCCCTCGAGAATGAAACCCTTCGACAGCTCAGAGCTCAGGCGTTTCTTCAGTATGTCTGTGATGATATCGTCTGGCACTAATGTCCCAGAGCTGCTGTACTTCTCAATCTTCTTTCCAAGCAGTGTTTGGCTACGTATCTCTTCCCTGACTAAGTCACCGGTCGAGATGTGGACAATACCAAGCCTCTTCATGAGTCTAGAAGCGTAGGTTCCCTTTCCCGAGCCGGGCGGTCCGAAAATAACGATGTTCATCCGCTCATCCTCTTCGCCCTTTTTCTTTCCTCAGGAGCCCAGCTCGCTCGCAATAAGTCCTACCCTGTATTGTGTGTTTGAGAAGGAATGGATGCTGCTGGAGCTCTGTCGGCCGCGCTCGAACTGCTTAGTGATCAACCCAACGAGGACTGCTAGTGAGCACACCAACAGGAAGCGCCAGAATGCATTGCTGAGAAAGACAACGATCCCGAAAACGAAGGGTAGCAGAATGCTCCCGATGTCCCCACCCAAGTTGACTATCCCTGAAGCGGCACCGCTTGCGGACTGAAATCTGCTGCAAGCAGCCGTGGTAATGTTCGGGATCACTCCTCCTAGGAAGAAGCCCATCGGTGCCATTAGGATGACCGGAAGAAGGCCCGGCCGGCTGACAATTGCTGAAGTTAGCAGAATGCCGCCGCCTATGGCACAGATCTTAACGGCCAGCGTGTAGCCGCACTTGTCAGCGAACAACCCCCAAAGCGGTTTCCCAATCGCTTGCAGTAGGAAATAGACGGACAGGGAAGAGGTCGCCAAGAGGAAACCAAGCCCTCGTTCAGCCGTGAGGAATATGATTAGCCAAGCAACGATACAGGCCTCTACACCCCAGGCCAGAAGGTTTCCCCAACATCAGAAACGAAACAAGCCACGAATGAATTGGATACCCCAATAGCGGCCAAACCGGCTGAGCACAGCGCCAATCCCATCGAGACGATTCTTCTCTTTCCATGCTTGTCTGAGAGAATTCCGCCTGGAAAAGTGGTCAGAAACGCTATCGATAACGCGCTGGCAAGTATCCCAACTTCAATTGGACCCAGCTTAAGCACATCCGCTAGAACTGCGATAGACGAACCGAATGTTGTGTAGGCCACTGAGTACATCACGAAAGGAACTAGCCAAACGAGAAACACCGTGGTGCGTGACCGCAGTGAGATCATCAGAAATCCCTGATCCGTCGCCCCAGACAGAAGCGCAAGTCACTTCCCGTGAATTGCACTAGCTTCTCGGAGAGAAGTTCCCAAGTTTCAAAGTCTTTCAACCAGAATGAACAGCTATTCATTGTGAACGCTTCACTAGTTTTAGTGCAGAAGATTGCCGCACTGTAGCGCTACCTAGCTGCGATAGTGGTTGGAGCGGCGCAGCCGTTATCGCTGTCAGAAGCATTAGAAGATAAGAGAGGTCTTGATAATGACCGATCATTCCCACCCAAGGCGGAGTAAGACAGTGGCTAAGCTAGGACGTTTCGGACTTGGTTGATCTCGCAAAATTCGTTCAGGATGTTGTTCCAACAACATGCGTCTATTTGGAAGACTCGTATCTGCAATCAGAGAGCGCCCATGTTCTAAAGGCCGTTGAGGAGAAGAACATGGCGTACGTGGCGCTCGACCGAACGATATTTCATCCGAGAGCGGGCGGGCAGCCATCTGATCAAGGGACGTTAGAGGGCGAATCTTTCCGTGTCGATGTGAAAAGGGCGATGCTACATGCCGGAGTGATCATTCACTATGGAAAGGCGGACGGAAAACCGGACGGTGTCGCTACGTGCAAGATCGATTGGCCAAACCGGTTCCTGCTGATGAAAAGGCACACGGCTGCGCACCTACTGGATTATTGCCTCGCAACGGCTACTAGCTCTCGCGTCGAGACAACGGACTCGTGGCTCGGGGATGACCCCTACGTTGGGTACGGAGGACCGATTTACTCTGGCCTCGACCTCGAGCGGCTTACCGGACTTGCGAACAGTTACGTCCAGCGGGGGCTGAATGTTGAAACAAGAATACTGGACAGGACTGATGCTGAGCGCTTGATCGCCGACGCGCCCAATATCTCAAGACTACCGAGGAGGGAGAAACTCCGGATAGTGACGATCGAGGGGCAGCTCGCAATTCCCTGCGGAGGGACTCACGTGCGGAACCTGAACGAGATCGGTGCAGTGGAGGTTCGAAGGGCCGAGCCAGTCGACACAGGTTTCAGACTACATTTCGAAGTGAAGTAGGCTGCAAAACTCGGGTTTCCTCTTGATCACTCGGCAGCTCGGCGAGTGCTATCCTTAAATGAGCTGTTCACTTGTACGGTGAACCCAAATTCGAAAAACAGCATCAAAGAGGAATAGCGCGTGTCCGACGTTGAAGAGAAGGAGGCAATGCCGAAGGTTGAGAACCTCCTCTTGCCTCTGGAAGAGATGCTTGCAGCTGGCCTACATATTGGAACTCGTATCAAGACCGGCGACATGGAGCAGTACATCTACCGGGTCAGGCCGGATGGGTTATTCATACTGAACATCGGCAAAACCGACGAGAAGATCAGGCTCGCCGCGAAGTTCATCGCAAAGTTTGACGCCGATCGTGTTCTCGCGGTATCCTCTAGGATCTACGGGAAGACGCCAATCGAGAGGTTCTCTGAGCTGACTAGGGCTATGTCCATGATCGGCCGGTTCATGCCGGGCTTGATCTCAAACCCGCTTCAGCGAAGGCACGCCGAACCGCAGCTTATCATTGTAACCGATCCGCGTGCCGACTTTCAGGCAATAAAAGAGTCGACCAGTGCGGGCGTGCCCGTTATTGCGCTCTGCGACACTGACAACGCGTTCACTGGGGTCGATCTCGCAATCCCCGTAAACAACAAGGGCAGGCGAGCCCTGGCGATGGTTTACTGGCTGCTGACTAGACAAGTGCTCCGCGAACGAGCGGAACTTCCGGCTGACGGGACGATCACAGCAACCGTGGACGACTTCGAGACGAAGCTGGCTGCGATCGCGCCCAGAGTTGGCGGCGAGCTTTGAAGCTGAGAAGAGCTCAGGTCGCTGGCTCATTCTATTCAGGCACGAAGGCTGCTCTCACAAGCGAGATCCAAGGCTGCTTCACTCACCGCCTAGGTCCTGGGCGGCTGCCCATGTTGGCACAGGTGGGGGAGAGGAAGCTGGTGGGTCTCGTGTGCCCGCATGCAGGATACATGTACTCAGGCCCGGTCGCCGCACATTCCTATCTTGAGCTCGCCACCGACGGGAAACCTGATAGGATCGTGATCATAGGACCGAACCACACAGGCGAGGGAAGCGGTGTCTCAATGATGTCTGAAGGCGTCTGGGAGACTCCCCTTGGACAAGTTAATGTTGACGAGGAAACAGCCAACGCAATCTCGAAGGCATCCAACATCATCGACCTCGATGACCGTGCCCATCTCTACGAACACTCCATAGAGGTCCAACTGCCGTTTCTGCAGTACGTCCTTCAGGCGAGATTTGAATTTGTTCCGATCTGCATGATGATGCAGGACCAAGAGACAAGCGCTGAAGTTGGAAAAGCAATAGCGAAAGCCCTTGAAGGGAAGGACGCCTTGGTGATCGCTTCCTCCGATATGACTCACTATGAACCGGCCAATGCGGCAAAGCGCAAAGACCACCTCGCAATCGACGCGATTCTCGCTCTTGACGACACGAAGCTGCAAGAGACGGTCGAGTCTCAGAGGATCACGATGTGCGGCCACGGCCCCGTAGCGAGCGCGATCGCAGCGGCGAAAATCCTCAACGCCAAGACAGCCCGGCTGCTCAGCTACAACACGAGTGGCGACATCACGGGGGGCAACAGCGCCGTCGTCGGATATCTTGCCGCCTCGATCTACAAGTAGACGATCTCGACCCGGCCTGCAGATATCCTGTTGCATCAAAATGCGACGATTCTCTGGCCTAACACTCTTTTGCCTTGGCGCTAGCTTGATGCCGGGGCGCTTGATTTTTCTAGCAGCTCAAGAGTAGCTAGCCGAAGGTGCTACGTTTTGGGAATGGGTATTGGGTACGGGAAAGTGATACTCTTCAACGAGCACTTCGTCGTCTACGGTCTTCCCGCGATAGCCTCGGCCATTGGAGCGAAGACCACAGCGCTTGTTGAAAGGCACGCCGGAGCAGGGGTAGAACTTCGGGATGAGAGGCCTGAGACGAAAGGATACAAGGCTGAGAAGTTCTCACAGCAACAAGAGTCCTTAGATCGGATGCTCAAGTTCATGAACATCGACACGAGAAACAACGGCTTCCGCATCACTCTGGCAGGCGACCTTATCGCCGCGAGCGGAGTAGGAGCAAGCGCCGCATCGTGCGCTGCAATTGCACGAGCCTTCTCCGAGGAGCTAGGCTTGAACTACTCTGATGAGAAGGTGAACGAGGTCGCGTATGAGGGAGAGAAAGGATACCACGGCACCCCTTCGGGCATCGACAATACCGCGGCAACATTCGGCGGCCTGATCTGGTACAAGCGAGAAGGCCCCTCGCATCTCATGGAGCGCATGAGACTGAAGAAGCCCGTGGAGATAGTGATGGGCAACACCGGCTTGGTCGCTGACACAAAAGTCGTCGTCGCCGGCGTAAAGGAGCGGAAAGAAAAGGAACCGGAGAAATATAGTCGAATCTTCAAATCCGCTCAGCAGCTGGCACACGACGCAAGAAAGCAGCTGGAGGCGTTCAACCTCCCGAAGGTAGGCGGCTACATGGACGAGAATCACGAGCTTCTCAAGGAGATAGACGTTTCATGCCGAGAGCTCGACATGCTCGTAGATTTGGCGCGCAACAATGGGGCCCTGGGAGCGAAGATGACCGGTACAGGTAGAGGAGGCTACATGGTAGCTCTCACCCCTAGCAGAGATCTTCAGGGCCGGGTCGCGCAGGCCATCGAGAAGAAGGGTTTTCAGGTACTAAGTACGACCATTGGGGTCTAAGGCCCACTAGACACTCGACCAATCGTTCTTGGTGAACAAGAATGGAGTTAGAGAAATTCGTCAAGGTACTTGACGAGAAAGACATGCTGACCAAGATCAGCAGGCCTGTTGATCCAAAGTACGAACTTTCGACTCTAATGAAAATGCTCGACGGCCACGTACTGATCTTCGATCACGTGAAAGGATCAACTATTCCTGTGATCGCGAACATCTGTTCAGCGCGCGACCTAGTCGCAACGGGCTTGGGGATCCGAAGAGACCAACTCATTGGAAAGCTGGCAGATGCGATAGACCACCCGAAGAAACCGCGAGTCGTGGAGGCTAAAGGATACGAAGATGTTGGCGCTGATCTTGGAAAACTACCGATTCTAACGCACTATCCGAAAGATGGAGGACCATACATCTCCTCTGGCATAGTAGCTGCGAGCGACAAAGAGTACGGCGCTAATCTTTCCTATCATCGAGCGCAAGTCTTGGAGAAGGACAGACTTGTACTGCGAATCCTTCAGAGGCACCTCGACTCCTACATCCAGCGTGGTCTGAAAGACTTCGCTATCTGCATATCCTCACCTATCCAAGTGCTCGTGAGCGCAGCCATATCAGTGGGTACAGGGATCAGCGAAGCGGACATCGCCAATGCGCTGGAAGAGACGCCGTTTATGCACCTTGACGGCTATATTGTGCCTCCCTCCGATATCGTGATTACGGCAGAGCTGACAGGCGAGTTACATGACGAAGGGCCGTTCCTAGACTTGACAGAAACCTTCGACATCGTTCGGAAACAAAGAGTCGCAAAGGTCAGGAAGATCTACATGAGAAAGGATCCAATGTATCACGCCCTGCTACCAGGCGGTCTTGAACACAAAGTACTGATGGGCATGCCACGCGAGCCTACGATCTACAGAGAAGTCGCAAAGGTCTGCGACGTAAACGATGTGCTCGTCACGCCGGGAGGATGTTCTTGGCTTCACGGGGCAGTAAGCATACACAAGAAGAACCCAGACGACGGCCGCAAAGCCATCGAGGCTGCTTTCAAAGGCCATGCGTCAATGAAACACGTCTTTGTCGTGGATGACGACATAAACATACACGATCCGAACGAAATAGAATGGGCTATGGCAACTCGCTTCCAAGCGGACAAGAACATGGTCATGAAACGCGAGAAAGGATCATCGCTCGATCCATCGTCCGACATGGACACCCAGATGACATGCAAGGTTGGGTTCGATCTCACCATCCCCGAAGGCGGAAAGAAGGAATTTAGACGCCCGACCCTGCCAATGAAGCTGAGCCTAGACGACTATCTCACACGAAAGTAGACTGGAGCTGAAGCGAGCAGTGTATCTCACGAACGCTGAAGAACGGATCCTGTCGGGTCAGAACGGGGAAGTAATGGAACGCATGTTTCGGCTACTCGTCAGACTTGGCGAGATATACGGCGCGGACAAGATGATTCCAGTCAGCTCCGCACAGGTCGCAGGGGTATCGTACAAGTCGATAGGCGACCCGGGCATAGAGTTTCTGGAAGACTACGCGGGCAAAGACGCCAAGGTGACGATCGTTACCTTCCTGAATCCATCAGGTATGGACATAGAAGACTGGCAGAAGCTCAACTTCCCGCCGGGCTTCGCAGAGAAGCAACTGCGCATCATGAACGCGTTCAAGAAGATGGGCATAGTTGTAAGCGCTACCTGCACACCGTACCTAGCGGGAAACCTTCCCCGATTCAGGGAACACATCGCTTGGTCAGAATCGTCCGCGATTTCATTCTCAAACTCTATCATAGGAGCAAGAACGAACAGGGAGGGCGGGCCATCAGCTCTCGCCGCCGCACTGACCGGCGTCACCCCGAACTATGGCCTCCATTTGGATGAGAATCGGAAGCCTCAGATGGTCGTCGAGGTTAGCGCTAATCTCGAAGACAGCGCAGACTTTGGAGCGGTCGGCTACGTAGTCGGCAAACAGGTCAAGAACAGAATACCGTACTTCAAAGGCATCAAGGACGCCGACACGGATCAGCTCAAGGCGCTCGGCGCCGCAATGGCCGCGTCAGGCGCCGTCGCCCTCTACCACATCGAGGGCATGACTCCTGAGGCTCATCTAATGGAGACCAAGGGCTTGGAGACGCTCACGGTCAGCGACAAGAATGTGGAGGAGACCTTCTCGAAACTTTCAACGGGGAAGGAGGCTGACATCGTGATTCTTGGCTGTCCTCACTCGTCGCTCAGAGAGATAATGACGGTTGCGCGAAAACTGGAGGGAAAGAAGCTGAACAAGCCCCTATGGGTCTGCACATCTAGAATGGTGAAGGAAGCTGCCAACCGGATGGGCTTCACACAGGCGATTGAGGCCGCTGGCGGCAAAGTCGTTGCTGACACGTGCATGGTTGTTTCACCGATCGAGGACATGGGATACAAGACAACCGCGGTGAACTCTGGGAAGGCCGCGAACTATTTGCCGGGGTTCTGTAAGCAGAGCGTGATCTTCGGCAGGCTTGACAATATACTTGCGCAGGTGACCGAGTAGAGCAGATTCGAGGTGGTTGAGAATGGAGGTCTTCAAGGGAAGAGCAATCAGCCCTGGCAAAGTTGAAGGAGAGAGCCTTGTCTCGAAAGAGCCGATCGGATTCTACGGCGGGGTTGACGCAAAGACAGGGATCTTCATTGAGAAAGGACACGAACTCGAGGGCAAGTCCGTCAAAGGAAAGATCTTGGTATTCCCATGCGGAAAGGGCTCTACTGTAGGCTCTTATGTCATCTATGGGCTCGCCAAGAATGACCAGGCACCTTTGGCAATCGTGAACAAAGAAACTGAGACGATAGTCGCTACGGGCGTCATACTGGCCGGTATCCCATGCATCGACGGGATTCCCGTAGAGAAGATATCGACGGGAGACCATCTGGTGGTTGACGCATCGGCTGGAACCGTCTCCGTCACTAAGAAGAACCAATAGCCTCCCAAACGTCAGTTGGCGTCAAGATCGAAAGCACTAGCCCGAGGGAGAATGAGCTATCTTGCCAAACGAAACGGTAGAGCGGAAGACAAGCCACATTGCAACGGCTCTTCACAAAGACGTGCAGGCCCACGTGCTCACAGGCTTCGATGACATATCCCTGATACACAACGCGCTGCCTGAAATGAACCGTGACGAAATCGATGTCACCGCCGAGTTCCTTGGTCACAAGCTCACCGCGCCGATCATGATAGAGTCGATGACCGGCGGGACCCCTATCGCCGCCAAGATCAACGCGGCCCTCGGGAAGGCAGCGGAGGAACTGCAGATACCGATGGGCGTCGGAAGCCAAAGAGCCGCCATAGACGACCCGAAACTTGCCTACACGTTCAAAGTAGCTAGGGAGAACGCGCCGTCCGTTCCATTACTTGCAAACCTAGGCTGCCCCCAGATCGTTAGAGAAGACGGGCTCGACCGAGCCAAGGCCGCGGTTGAGATGATCAAAGCTGACGGTCTGCTCGTTCACTTGAACGCGCTTCAGGAGTCGGTACAGCTCGAGGGTCAGACTCGCTTCAGGGGAGCGCTTGCAAGAATTCGTGAACTTGCCTCTACGTTGAGCGTTCCTGTACTAGTGAAAGAGACAGGGGCCGGAGTCTCTAGGGAGACAGCCATGTCGGTCGAGCGTGCCGGGGTCAAGGGTATCGATGTCGCTGGTCTCGGAGGGACGAGCTGGGCGGCCGTGGAGTATCACCGCGCCAAGGAAAGGAAGCGCACTCGTCAAGCCCGTCTAGGTTTGGCCTTCTGGGACTGGGGAATCCCAACGGCGGCGAGTGTCGTGGAGGTCGCGAGGTCTACTCGGGTCAGTGTGATCGCCTCGGGAGGCGTTCGGAACGGTCTGCATGTCGCGAAGGCAATCGCACTCGGGGCACATTATGGAGGGCTCGCGATGCCTCTCCTGAAATCTGTTTCAAAGAGCGGCAGGGAAGCTAGGGAGAATCTCCTGTCGGTCATCGAGGAACTGAGAACCGCCATGTTCCTAGCGGGCCATAGAAACCTCCAGCAACTGCACAAGTGCCAGGTCGTGATCACCGGCAGGACGCGAGAGTGGTTGATAGCTAGGGGACTATTGCCGTAGGTCGACTCGATCTACGAGATGGCTCCACCATGACCGCGCAAGACTTGGCTGCTAGGCGTATGCCTGCTTCGGTAGCTCAAGAGGCTCCTGATATAGCGTCCGATACTCGCACTTCTCGCAGCGCAGTTGGTCGATCCTAGCGTTGAACAGCGCGCACCAGTCCCACGCATCCTCGCCGATACGCAGCTTCGTACGCTGGATGCACGGGACAGTCTCCTTCGCCATGCTGTTGCTGGTATGCTGATCCCTCGGGATAAATCTAAGCCTCGGATTTGATATAGGCTGGGAAGGCATTAGGCCGCTCTCATGCGCCCACAAGAGGATGCGTTTGACATCTTCTGAGTTTGCCGGGTTCTATAAGCTGACGCCAGACGAGAGGCTACGCTTCGTCGCTGAGTTTGCTCATCTCGACAAGGCAGAGTTGGAGATTCTCAGAACCTCCAGCGCACTCAAGGTCGATGCTGCCAACCGCATGATAGAGAACGTCGTCGGCATCATGCCCGTTCCTTTAGGTATCGCGATGAATTTCCTGATCAACGGCAAGGATCACCTGATCCCGATGGCGATCGAGGAGCCCTCAGTCGTGGCCGGGGCAAGCCACGCAGCCAAGATCGCCCGCTCCAAAGGAGGTTTCTGGACATCCAGCACACGACCAGTAATGATCGGGCAGATCCAAGTGCTGGGCTGCGCGGACCCAGACAAGGCGCGGGCATCTATTCTTGCATTCACAGAGAACATCCTCGCGAAGGCGAACGAGCAGGATCCAGTCCTAGTCTCGAAGGGCGGTGGCGCCATCGGATTGGAGGCAAGGGTCATCAACTCCATTGTCGGACCAATGGTCATCGCTGAACTTCTCGTGGACTGCTTGGACGCGATGGGTGCCAACGCCGTGAACACCATGGCTGAAGCCGTCGCGCCGCTGATCGAAAGGCTCACCGGCGGCCGTGTCTACCTGAGAATCATCTCAAACCTAGCAGACAAGAGACTGGCGCAGGCTCGAGTGACCGTCGCCAAAGAAGCCGTTGGCGGCCCGGAAGTTGTAGACGGGATAATCAACGCATATGCTTTCGCAGCTGCAGACTCTTACCGTTGTGCAACCCACAACAAGGGTGTGATGAACGGCATCACTGCGGTCGTATTGGCCACGGGCAACGATACTCGAGCGATTGAGGCTGGAGCACACGCGTATGCAGCCCGATCCGGACAGTACAGTCCATTGACTCGTTGGACGAAAGACGGCAACGGCGATCTTGCCGGGGAAATCGAGATACCGATGGCGGTGGGGTTGATCGGCGGCGCCACGGCGGTTCATCCGGTCGCCAAGGTTGCGGTCAAGATTCTGGCAGTGAAATCGGCTCGGGAGCTGGCTGAAATAATAGCCGCCGTTGGGCTCTGCCAGAACCTTGCTGCTCTCCGCGCACTTGCCGCAGAGGGTATACAACGGGGTCACATGAGGCTTCACGCGAGAAACCTAGCGGCCACAGCGGGCGCGACCGGTGATCTCATTGACAGAATAGCGGAGAAGATGGTTGAAGAGAGGAAGATCAGGATCGACAGGGCCAAGGAACTGCTCGCTGAATACGTGAAAGGTGCCTAGATTCTCTCGATGAGCGCAATCGATTCCATATGCTTGATCTTCGGAACCGCGTCCTTCTCCATCCAATCCGAGACGCTGTCGTAGATCTTCTGATAGTATTTCTTGGTCGAATGCTTCACGAGGCCGAGCCGTTCCATCCTTCTGACATATCTCCACTTCATGCTTCTTGAGATCCTGTCGCCGAGAAGTCTGTCAAGATCGACCTTCTTGAATACTTTCGGTAGCCGGACGAAGGCTCCAATAATCTCCCTCGGGAAGGCTGTCAGGCTTTCTTTCGATAGCTTCCGCTTTCCTCTAGACTTGATGAAGCGCACGCCTTCCCTTGCTCTTCTCACGGTCGCTCACCTCTTCCCTGCCTCTGGCTAAGTCCTAGTTATCCATTAAAAACATTCTTCGACATGTGGACGCGGAAAGGAGTCACTCGGGGCTTTTTCGTCTTCGATTGCGTTCAATCGCACTGAAGAGTGAGGGGGCGATTAGCGCTACTGTTAGTCCTAGGACGACTGAGTTTGCCAAACTTGGGATCATATAGGTGTCGGGGGCGACTCGGCCTAATACAAGAACCAAGAATCCGGTTGTTGCGCCACCTACTACAATGCGAATAGCCTTTTGGGGATGACCGATTTTGGTTGTGAAACGAACATACCTACCCTCGGCTAAAGCGCCTAGCGAGAAACCAAAGAGGTATCCTCCTATACGTGCTGGGTTAACATCCCTAGTACCGCCTAGTGCGACAGCAACGATCGCGGAAGCTAGAGTAGCGAAAGCGAAGAGCAGCTGGGGTATCCTAGAGATCCGCTCGGATCGCGATGGAAGATTCTGGGTTATCCTCATTCCGATCCCAGCCACGGCGAGGCCGATGGCCCATCCCCCGATGACCTGCGCCGGGTAGTGTAGACCAAGGTAGATTCTCGATATCCCAACCGCCGCGACTATCACCGTTCCGACGATTCCGAGAACTGGTTTTCTAGAGTTCAACGATATCCAAGCCCAGAATGTCGTCGAGTCTTGCGCGTGGCCGCTCGGGAAGCCATACGATGTTTCGTCCTTCTCGACTATGCGAAGGTTGACTGGTGGCCGAGGCCAGGGGATCAAGAGTTTGAGAAAGAGATTCAGGTAGGCTCCGAGGAGCAGCACATAGGTAAGGAACTTACCCCCGGGGCTTGTCGAAGCACCAATACACGATAGCGGCTATGCCGACGAGAATCTCCTCGCTGCCAAGTAGAGTGATGGCTGCAAATGCCACGTTGAGCTGGGGCGCAAAGGCGCTCTGAAGGGCTTCGATTAGTCGTGGCCCAAGGAGTAGCTCTTCAAGCGGTAGCGATTCTTGATCCTCCTGGGCGAGGTCAGTTGGTTTGAAGCAAAGCTACAGCAAATAAGAATGGTTTGCTTGTGTTCACGCGAAGAATCCGTAGGCAGGCCTACCCGAACCGACACTTGTCACGGTCTCCCTGATGCTTTAATCAAGCGTCAAATCTCATATCCTGCATGGAACCAACTCGCTCCGCAGACAACAATTCCATGATGTGGAGGGACAAAAGAGATCATGCCTAGAGTAGTTCATTTCGAGATTCACGCTGACGATCCTGAACGAGCGGTAAAGTTCTACGAAAAGGTGTTCGGCTGGAAGATCAAGAAGTGGCAGGGGCCAGTCGACTACTGGCTTGTCACGACAGGGGAACCTGACAAGCCCGGAATCGATGGCGCGATCATGAGAAGGACGGATCACGGGACAACCTACAACACAATAGATGTTCCCTCAGTAGATGAGTACACCGAGATGATTGAGAAGGCGGGCGGGAAGGTTGTGATGCCCAAGACCGCAGTTCCAAGTGTAGGCTACATGGCATACTGCGCGGACACCGAAGGGAACGTGTTCGGCATTATGGAAGAGAACCCGTCGGCCAAGTGAGCCTAACATAAATCAACGCCCGGTCGTTCGACGCTTCTGAGCAACCTACAGGAGTTCTTCAGATACGAACGCGAGAGGCACGGACGCTCTCGAAGAAGCGAAGAGGATTGTGAGAGTGGCAGAGGATTGCAGCGTCACGTTGAGGCTTATTGGAGGATTAGCGATTCGATCCCACTGTCACGGGCAACATTCGGCACACCTCCATGAATATCACGACATAGATGTGTTCGGATTGGGAAAAGAGCACAAGGGAATCCACTCGGTCTTTCAGAAACTTGGCTACTCTCCGAACAAGGAGTACAACTTTCTCTATGGTGACACTCGGCTACAGTTCATTCACGAAAAGAGCGCCAAGAACGTGGACGTGTTCCTGGACAAGTTCAGGATGGGTCACACTCTGGATTTCAGGCAGCGCCTCCGATTGGATGACCTGACAATTCCAATCAGCGATCTTCTCTTGACCAAACTGCAGGTGGTGAAATTTGAGGAGAAGGATGCAAAGGACATAGTGGTTATTGTAGAGGACCATGAACTCGGTCACAAAGACGGTCGAGAGACATTGAACTTGGACTACACAGCCGAGCTATGCTCACGGGACTGGGGACTATACAAAACGATCTCATCAACCTGGAAAGGATGAACCAATCCTCGAGCGATAAAGCGTCCAGTCTGCCGGAAGACGGCGAGCTACTACGTAAACTGACAGCCATTCAGGACTCCCTTGTAAGCAGGAGGAAGAGCCTCAGATGGGCTGCTCGGAGCCTAATTGGTGAAAGGCTAACCTGGTATAGAGAGGTTGAGGTGGGCCAAGGTGAAGTCTACTGAATCTTTCCCGGCAACTGAGCATGAATCCTATGGGAATCACGAGTCATCGGTCAGGTTCACGCGGCTAGCCAACAGTGAAGCCACCGGCTATGAATGCGACCAAGCCCAGCAGCATCCAGACCAAAGCCTGATTTTTCGATGTGACCGCGTTTCGCGGCGAGGGTTCCTTGACTACCGAGTAGGCCGAATACAGGAACCCCCCGTCACATACAAGCACGACTGGCACATAGAGCCAAGAAACCATCTTCAGAGCGACAGGGATCGGGCTAAGAAGAACCGCAGCCACGAAGAAGAGCGCCCCGGCCTTAGACGCAACGCGCAGTCCTTTCACGGAGGCAACTGTCCTTACGCCTCGCTTGGAGTCGCCTGCAACATCAGCCATCCCCTTGATGATCTCCCGCCCCATGCCAGCAAGAAACGCTAGCGCCGCGAATACATACAACGTGAGGTTGACGGTGGCGCCGCCTACTGCGCCGCCGAAGATGAATGGGATCGCCAAGTTGGCGCTGACGACGGCGTTTCCTAGGAGGCCTGTCTTCTTTCCGAACCTGTTGTAGTACAGCATGAGGCCAACCGCCACGACGGCGATGACTAAACAGACGATGCCCAAGGTGAACCCAAGCGACAGTCCGGCTACTAATGTCACTGCGGCGAAGACCGTGGCCTCGGTCCTAGAAACACGCCTCGAGGGGATGGGCCGACCTGGGTTGTTTACGGCATCTATCTCCGCGTCGAGGATGTCGTTGACAGCCATTGAACCTGCGACAAGAATGAACCCTACGAGAAACCCGATCATGGCAGGATAGACCGACATCGCAGACCCTAGCGACATATACTCACCAATGATGACAGCGAATCCCATCATGAAGCAGTTCGGGATCCTGGCGATTTCGATGAGCCCTGAGGCCTTTTCAGCCATTGGGACTGCAGCGGTCTTCATGATGTTCCCTCAGTCAGTGTGACTCTTCTCATTCTTGGGGGTCGTTCATCCTACACGAGAGTTTTGGCACGCGCACTTTTAATAACGATTCTCCGTCTGTGAGAGTGGAGCAGCTTGGCGAGGCTTGTCTCATATGCCCGGCAGGGTCGAGCAATATCTGATCGACAACATCAGAAAGCAGGGCGCCATTCATTTGACTCTGCTCGATCCCGAGAAGGTGACTAGGTCCACCGCTGGGTCGTTGGCGAAGGCGATAGACAAGAGCGGTTCCTCTGCGATCATGGTCGGAGGCTCAACTGCCGTATCAGTGTATCATATCGACGACATCATCAGTGTCATAAAGAGGCGAACCCGTCTTCCGGTGATAATCTTCCCGAACGATATCGCGGGCATAAGCAAGCAGGCCGACGCGATCTTCTTCATGAGCCTCATGAATTCCATGAACCCATATTACATAACTCACGCGCAGGCTCTTGGCGCGCCCCTCGTGAAGCGGTACGGTCTTGAACCGATCCCAATGGGTTACGTCATCGTTGGCGACAGGGGCGCTGCGGCCGCATTTGTGGGGCAAGTCAACCCAGTACCGTTCGACAAGCCCTCGCTTGCTGTGATGTATGGATTGGCAGCGCAATTCATGGGCAAACGGTTCTTCTACCTAGAGGCAGGGTCCGGCGTCGAGAGACCCATCTCTCCAGAGATGGTAGCGGCTGTAAGCGAGTATATCGAGATCCCATTGGTCGTAGGCGGAGGCATACGAACCCCCAAAGCCGCAAGACGGATCGTGAAAGCCGGCGCACGCGTCATAGTCACCGGGACCCTAGTCGAAAAAGCTACGCCTGAAACCCTACGCAGACTCGTACGCAGCATCAAGAAAGCTGCTTAACGGACACGAGGCTCGTGAAGTGTCCAGCGACGACTACCTGCGCATCAAGAAGACTACGCCGTACTATAACGCCGTTCGACGCGTGGCGTTTCCTTCTACCAACAAGATACTGATCTCGTTGTTCGCCGTGGATCTGCTAGGTACGGGACTAGCATTCCTGATAACTGATCCCACGCAGTTAGGAATCGTCCGCGGTCTTGTAGCAGGTTTCGTGGTTTTCCTCGTGCCTACTCTTCTCTCTTCTCTATTCTCGTCTTACCCGGTGGTCCGCGGTGATCCCTTGTTCTTTCGGAGGAGAGTCTTGGCCTTGTCGCTGTTCGGCAGCATCGTGTGGATTATGGTGATGATAGCTGGAGCCGCGGCTGGCAGGATCTTCGGAAGCTTCCTCTTTCCTTCGCACGCTTTCTACCTAGGTCTATTTGTCATGTTGCCACTGCGGGCGATGGCTGTGTTCTCGATGTCAACCGTCAGCTTAACAAGACGCATTGTTTTTGCGGTGTCTGACCCACTCGCGTGTTCGCTCGGTCTGGCTGTTTTTCTCAATACCTTGCCCGCTGGCCTCGCTCTGAGCTTCTCCTTGGCGGTGACGGTCTCATTCATCTTCTCATTCGCTTTCTTGATCTACGTTGAGAAGAGAGGTATCGGCACGCTAGGTGTCTCACCTCTGCTTGTTTTTAGGGCGTTTCTAAGAGACTGGCTTGATGGCGACTTCTCTAGGTTTGAGAACTATCTTGACGTCTTCGGGGTCAACAGCTGGATCAACGTCTGTGTTCTGAGCTTCAGGTCAAAGGCTTCTCGGAAGCTCAAGGGGGTTCTGATCGTGCCGGGCTTCCATCCAGGCCCTTTCCTGAATATTGGAAGTAGCGCGCTTCCATACTTGATCAAGCGGGTCGTCGAGTCGACCACCGGAGGGGTCGCTGCCGTTGCACACGGCATCTCGGGTCACCAGCTAAACCTCGTGAGTCAGCAGGAGAACATGAGAGTCATTGAGAAGATACAATCGATGCTCACTCACCCGGCATCAGGGTCAGGAGTCAGCCGGGTATTTCGGTCGGCGGCCGGAAGTGCCACTGCGACCTGCCAAGTCTTCGGCAAGTCAGCTTTCGTAACGATGACCACGGCGCCCCACGATACGGAAGACATAGACCTCGAAGTTGGCGAGCTACTGCGCAGAAGCGCGGGGCGTCTCTTCAGAGGCCTCGCCCTCGTCGACGCACACAACAGCTTGGGGCAAGTCACAGTAATGAGTCAAGACAAGCTCAACGACCTTGCCCAGTCAGCTAAACTGGCAATGAAATCAACGAAGGGCGTGAGGCTTCGTTACGCTTCTGTGGGCGTCGCTCATACAAAGCCGCAGGGGATTTCGTTGAAAGAAGGAATGGGGCTCGGCGGGATCGTCGTGTTCTGGATCAAGGTCGGAAATGAGTCTTATGCGTATGTCGCTCTTGACAGCAACAATATGGCCTCAGGCCTGAGGCAGAGAATACTCGACGCTCTGAGGGAGATGGGAGCCGCCGACGCGGAGGTAATGACATCAGACACCCACATGGTCAACGGCGTAGTTTCGGCCAAGCTCGGATACTACCCAATCGGAGCAGCGACCGATCCGGAAGTCATAGTGGCGTCCGTGAGGAAGGCTGCCAATGAGGCGAAGAAGAACCTCGAGCCAGTCGAGGCATCCTTGAGCTGTTCTGAAGTGCAGGTGAGAACCTTGGGGCTGTCGTCTTTGAATCAGTTGACCAGTTTCGTTCTCAGGACCGCAAGGCTCACATTTGCGACGCTCTTTCCTCTAGTGTTTGTGATCGCGATTACATCGTTGGTCCTGCTCATTTAGGTCGGGTCTCATTGCCTCAAAAGTTTCATTACATGCAACTACCACGGGAAGTCATTGTAGGCGACGACGTGCTCAGTCGAGCAGGGGAAGCTTGTCGTCGGCTCGGCTTCTCGGGATCCGTGCTCATTGTGACAGACTCTGTCGTCCAACCGATAGCGGCCGTGCCTGTCAGTCACTCTCTAAGCGGATCAGGATACAAGGTTCAGGAAGTGCTGGTGAAAGCGTCATCGATTGCGCAGGTCCGCGAGGTTGAGCGGGAAATCGAGAAGTTCAAGCCGAGTGTTGTCGTGGCGGTCGGCGGAGGAAAGGATATCGACATCGCGAAACTAAGCTCGGCCAACAAGAGCTTACCGTTTGTAAGCATTCCGACAGCCGCATCTCACGACGGGATCGCGAGTCCAGTGGTCTCGATGAAGGGGTACAGTAAGCCCTACTCTTTCATGGCGCAAGCCCCGATCGCTATCTTGGCCGATATCGGCGTCATAGTTCGCTCACCATTCCGGCTACTTGCAAGCGGCTGCGGCGACATCGTCGGCAAGTACACGTCCGTCAGAGACTGGAAGCTTGCGCACCGAATAAAGAACGAGTACTACGGCGACTACGCCGCTGATCTGGCGTTGATGAGCGCGAGGCTCGTAATGAGAAACGCGCATGTTGTGAGAAGTATGAACGAGACGGGCATCAGAACCGTCGTAGAGGCGCTGATCAGCTGTGGCGTCGCAATGAGCATCGCAGGCAGCAGCAGACCTTGCAGCGGCGCAGAGCATCTGTTCAGCCACGCGCTCGACGTGACCGCACCACATCCAGCACTTCACGGGGAACAGGTCGGCGTAGGAACGATCATGTGCGCCTACCTCCATGGAGCGAACTGGCAGCTTATCCGAGATGTCCTACGGAGAATCGGGGCGCCGACAAGCGCGCGTGAGCTTGGAATTGAGAGCAAGTACGTAATCAAAGCGCTGACGATTGCTCACAAGATACGACCCGACCGGTATACGATCTTAGGCGAGAAGGGACTCACTCGAGAAGCAGCCGAACGTGTCGCTCAAGTTACCGGCGTGATCGAGTAGGCTTGGCGGACGAAGTGACAGCCACAGAGGCATTGGAGCTTGAAGCGAGAAGAGCGGCGCTACTGAATGCCGTTAGACACGAAGGCAAAGCCGATGTGGCGGCAGTCATCGGCAGGCTTCTGGGCGCGCACCCAGAGCTGAGACAGAAAGCACCCGACATCAGAACTCTTGTCGCTAGGGTCATTGATGAAGTCAATGCGATGAGTCCCGCAGATCAAGAGAAGGTCATCCAGGAAAGATGGCCTGAGGAGCTGGCCAGGGAGAAACCGAAATCGGAACGAGGGCTTCCCCCGTTGCCGAACGTAGACAATTATCCCAAAATTGTCACGCGGTTCTCGCCCAATCCAGATTCGGTCCTGCATCTTGGAAACGCGCGGGCGGTCATTCTCAGCCACGACTACGCCCGAAAATACAGCGGGACTTTCATCCTTCGTTTTGAGGACACTGACCCGCGCTTGAAGAAGGCGGCACTACAATACTATGACCTGATACGCGATGATCTGAAATGGCTTCAATGTTCTTGGGATCAAGAATACCTTCAGAGCGACCGTTTGGAAGTGTACTACCAATATGCCGAAGAGCTGATCAGGAAAGCTGCGGCGTATGTGTGCGAATGTGCCCCTGAAGATTTCAAGCAGCTCATCGAGGCAGGCCGAGCATGCCCTTGTCGCAACATCCCTCCAGATCACAACTTAGCGCGCTGGAGAGGCATGCTCGAGGGTAAGTACGAGGAAGGCGAAGCGGTTGTTCGTGTGAAAACAGACCTTGATCATCCGAATCCCGCCGTGCGGGACTGGCCGGCGCTACGGGTCATAGATACCGAGAAGTATCCTCATCCTCGGGTTGGGAGCAAGTATCGTGTCTGGCCCCTGTACAACATGGCCTGCGGTGTTGACGATCATCTGATGGCCATCTCGCACGTGATTCGCGGGAAGGAGCACCTCACAAACATGGAACGCCAGAAGTATCTCTACAAACACTTGGCCTGGCGGTATCCAGACGCCATCCACTACGGCCGTCTCCGTGTCATCGGGATGGACCTGAGCAAGTCAAAGATGATGCGAGCGCTCGAGGAGGGCGTCTACGCCGATCTAAGCGACCCTCGACTGGGGACTCTGATGGCTCTCAGACGACGCGGAATCACACCTCAGGCTCTGAGAGTCGTAGTCTACGAGGTCGGGCCACGCCCCGTTGATGCAACCATAAGCTGGCAGAACGTCTACGCCGCCAACCGGAAGATCATCGACCCGACCGCACGCAGGTTCTTCTTCGTTGACAAGCCGGTCTATCTTTCAGTCTCTGGAGTGAAGAATAGCCGGACCGTCAAGGTGCCGGTTCATCCCGACCACGCCGAGATGGGCACAAGGGAAATCACCGTCGACGCCAAGGACGGCGCATCCCGTCTTCTAGTCTCCAAAGGAGACATGAACCTCCTCAAACCTGGAGCTATCGTGAGACTGATGGACCTGTTCAACCTCAAAGTAAACCGCGCGGACTCCGACGGAGTCATCGGAGAGCTAGTTAGCGAGACTTACGCTGAGGCTAGAAAAGTGGACGCGCCGCTCATCCACTGGCTTCCCGAACTACACAACTGCAAGGCGACGGTTGTGATGCCGACCGCTGAGCGGATCGAGGGATTTGGCGAACCTGCCTTGACGACCTGCCAAGTAGACGAGATCATACAGCTGGTCAGGTTCGGCTTTGGAAGAGTCGATGTCGCTGCCAAAGATTCTGTCATAATCTACTTTGCTCACCAATAACGAGAGGACGGCCTGCAGTGAAAGCCTGAACCTCGGAGAGAATCAGATGGAACCTGTCCCCCAAAGAAGAAGCGTTGAAGTCAGAATCTCGAAGCTCATTCGCGCGCCACTCGCAGAGGTCTTCGCTTGGTGTACCGA
>Ga0209314_10000171_pt1 | contig 28302 bp, 26 predicted proteins | sample I19B2metaG_FD_184146 | JGI IMG/M metagenome (GOLD analysis project Ga0209314, IMG submission 184146) | Lake sediment bacterial and archeal communities from Gulf of Boni, Indonesia to study Microbial Dark Matter (Phase II) - ​I19B2 metaG... | ecosystem: Environmental > Aquatic > Freshwater >... | reverse complement strand
GGTGGACCGGGCGGGATTCGAACCCGCGACCTTCCGGTATTGTGGGCTGATAAGCCTTGCAAACCGGATATTCTTTGGCCCATTCTGCGTATGGCATACCAGGCTGAACTACCGGCCCAACTCCAGCACTACAGCGCCAAGACAGGAAATAACTATTATGGATTAGGAAGCTGCAGTCTTTCTTCTCAACTTCTCAGAAAGCGGATTTGAGGAACCTGTTTGCGTTGAGGGCCGCCGCCGGGATTTGAACCCGGCCTTTTCCCAAGCGCAGATGAATCAGCGCTTTCTAGGCTCCATTGGCCGAGCTTAGGGCTCTCAGGCCTATACGCTACCAAGCTCCGCGAAGGTTTTTCTTCTCTACGTTACGGCGGCCACCGTTCCTTCAGCCTCGTCCGATCAATTTAAGCGTTTCAAGGTGCTGTCTCAACAAATCTACTCTGGTCTTCTCTGCGTTAACTCGTCTTTGTTTCGTCTTCTCCACATTTTTAATATGTGAATGGCCCTTTATGGCGCGGTGGTTCGATTGTCGTCAGTGGCAGATAGGAGATTCATGGAGGAGCTGGCTTCGCTCCTTCAGAGACAGGTGGCTGTTCAGACGGACCAAGGGAAAAGCTATGTTGGCATGTTGGTTGGGATTGATACTGATACGTTGAGCGTTTGTTTGGCGGATGCCAAGGATGAGACAGGGCAGGTGATTCACAGGCTTTTTCTGAGCGGCAGATCTGTGCAGCAGCTTCGCAGTGTTGAGAAACCATTCGATCTGCAGGCGTTGGCTGATCGACTGGAGCGGGTGTTTCCTAACTTGGTTAGGATCGTTCAGGAGGCTGGGGTGATTGTGGTGATGGACAAGATCCGGGTGACTGAGAAAGGTTTGCTCGAGGGATCTGGTCCAGCGGCTGAGAGGGTGAAGAAGGTCTTTGACGAATTCAGGAAAGAGCGAGGCGGCTAAATCGCAGTGGGATATCTGCGTTTTTCCGGAGGCAAGGGTTCAGAGAAGGAGCCAAGAATCCGTTTATTGATTTCCACCGCCTGATCCAAACGGGAATAATCCACATTCAAGCCTAGAAACTTGCACATGAACTGTAGAGCCGACCGCGCAGCAGCGACATCGGCAAAAAGCCCCAATGTCTCCGACAATATGCATAGCCCAGTCAGCTTCCTCAGCTTTGCGAGCCCCAGCAGAAGCCCTGCCACACCATAGATCTGCCCCTGCATCACCTGCGCTCCCTGCTCTTCCGCCGCTCGAATAGTCTTCATATCTGTTGCAGCGCAGAAAACCTTCGATTCTGCCGGAGCCAGATCTCTTCTCAGCCCTCCGATTGTCACCACGAACCTACATCCCAGATTCTCTGCTATGTCAAGGATTTGATTGCAGAGGTGATGCTGTCCTTTCGGGTCTCCTCCTTGCGAGTTGCCGAAGAGGATTATGAGATCTTTGTCTGCTGCATTCGGTGAGCCATAGTAGAGCTCGTTGATCGGATATCGAATCCCGCCTTCCCGCGATATCAATGAGAATGCTTGAAAGGAAGGAGAGAATATCTCACAAAACTTCTTGGCTTTCAACTCACTTATCAGATGAAGCGCCACAATATTGGCTACATATCCTATTCCCGGAAGGCCCTCTATGAGAATCGGTTGTCGAAGCTGAGGCTTCTCTGTGAAGGACACTTTGCCGAACACTTATCTCGTCCACTCATGGCATATGATCTGACACGAATTAAACGTTAAGTCCTGTCGGCTGTGGATTGGTTGAGCTTCGAGGTCACCTGCAAGGATCTTCTGGGAAGAATTGGGAGGATAGACACAAAGAGTGGAAGGATCGAGACCCCCCATCTTCTTCCTGTGGTTAATCCATTGATTCAGCCGATAAGCTCTAGAGAAATTCTCACCGTCTTCAAGTGCAATGCTATCATCACAAACGCCTATCTTGTGAGAAAGAACTTCAGGGATGAGGCCCTGGCGCGAGGTATTCATCGGCTGCTTGGATATGACGGGGTGGTGGTTACCGACTCAGGTGCCTATCAGATTCTTGAGTATGGGCATGTGGATGTGGAACCTGAGGAAATAGTGAGATTCCAGGAGGCTATTGGAACCGACATCGGCGTGATCCTCGACATCCCAACCGGCTGGTCCAAGAAGAAGTCGGTGGCAGAATACTCTGTTAGGGAGACGATTCGTAGAGCTGACTTGAGCCTCAAGCTTCTGACAAGATCTGACATCCTATGGGAAGGTCCGATTCAGGGCGGGATCTATCTTGACCTGGTCGCCAGGTCAGCCAGAGAAATGAGCCGACGCCCATTCGACATATACTCTCTTGGTAGCCCAACTCCCATCATGGAACGGTACATGTTCGACAGGCTTGTGGACATGATAATGACCGCAAAGATGATCCTGCCCCTATCCAAGCCTCTGCACCTCTTTGGAGCAGGTCACCCAATGATGTTGGCGCTGGCCACGGCTCTTGGATGCGATCTATTTGACTCAGCCTCCTACGCAATCTTTGCCAGACAAGGCAGATATTTAACGGAGGCTGGCACCCTGAAATTGAGCGAGATCGAATACTTTCCCTGCTCATGCCCCATATGCCAGACACATACCCCTGCTGAAGTCAAAATGTCTGACCAAGCAACTATCGAGAGAAAGCTAGCTGAGCACAATCTCCATGTCTGCCTTGAAGAGATAAAAAGAGTGAAGCAGGCCATTCTGGAAGGCAGATTATGGGAGCTTCTCGAGGCTCGAGCAAGATCTCACCCCTCACTTCTCCAGGCCTTGAACACTGTCAAGAAATACGGACACTTCATTGAGAAGCATGCGCCAACGACAAAGCCTCGCGGTCTATTGTATGTTGGGCCATGTGGGCTTCATAGACCGGAGTTGCTGAGGCACAGGATACGGATGACTGAGAACTACGCTCGACCCAGGGGTGCAACCATTCTCGTTCTCTTGCCCTTCAACAGGGGGATCCTTCGCGCGCCAGATCAACAAAGCCCAGGCTTGGAAAAGCTTCTCACAGATAGCAAGATCCATGTCTGCCTCTACGGCACCCCATACGGGCTCATTCCCATTGAGATCAGCGATGTCTACCCACTAGCCCAGACAGAGTTCTCCGATTCGATGGATTCAGAGACCGAGAAATACGCCCTAGATCAGATTCGAAAATACGTTACTGCCTCAAGCTGGAAGGCTGTGATCGTTTACGCAACAGGGGACTCGTTCAGCAGACGCCTCGTATCTCTCTTGCGAAGACTCCCAGGCAGAGTCCGCAGAAGAGTTCAGGTCACGCATGGAGAAGGCTCGTCGTGGAGTATGGATGCGTCGATGCTTCTCTTGAATACGGCGAGAAAGCGGCATGCGAAAGGTCGCAATTGAAACTGGCACCAACATCTGCCAAGTAGAGAATGTACCAATGGTTGATCTGAGGTACCGGCCGGTATCGGTGGAAGAGGCTAGACGTAAAGCCCTTGAACTGATTTGGTGGCTATCTTTGTTCTCTGATCCAAATCTGCTTCTATTACTTTTGCGTAATTCTCAAGATCTGAGACATTGACGTTGAGTCCTGATAGCCTTGCCACAGTCCGAACTGCGATTGAGGCGGCTCTAGGATCGGATCTTGATGAATCAGCGTAAGGAAGTATGGCCAAGGCTGGGAAGTTGTTTGCTTCGAATTCAGTCAGCATTATTGCCAACGGCCCGTAAACATACAATCCCTGCTCCAGTACCGGTATGTCCAGTTTCTTTGCGTTTGGTGGATAGGCTTTTGTGGGAACGATTCTTGATTCATGTCTTCCATTCTTGAAGCCCATGTCAAGTCCACCCAGAAGCAAAGCTTCTCGAAAACGTTCCTCAACCGCCCAAGATGCCATCGTTCTAGCGATCTCCGACTCCTCGTTTCGCTGTGGGGGAAACTCCAGCTTCGCCATCACCACGTTCTTTTTCCGGTATAATTCGAATGGCGTGAGCAGACCACTTCGTGTGGTGGTCACAAATGCAGGTGAATTTGGTGTTCGGATGAATCCCACTCGCTTCGCTTTGAGGGCATTAACTATGTACGATATTGCTATGTACCCTGTCTCACCTATGCCATGGAACCCCGCGACCAGAGTGCAGTTCTTGAATCTGCCTTTCGGAGCTTCAAAGCGTACCGGCATCAGGAGCCACGCGCTAACTGACGCGCAGGATAATAAAAACCTCTCTAGTAATGTTTTTTAGATTGACCACGCATCAGTGCGCAAAGGCAGACGACTTCTCTGCTAAAAGAGTTCAACGAACTCTGCGTCGTCATAACAGGCGCTGATTGAGAATTCGAAGCTGCAGTTCATCGGTGCGAAGTGTTGAAGATACGATTCCTTGGTGGCTGTGAAGAGGTTGGAAGATCAGCCATATCGGTTCAATGTAGCGAAAAGAGCCTTCTCTTGGATTACGGCGTGATGATGAACCATGAGGTTGGCTTTCCAGTACACATCCCTCCAAAAGAGATAGATGCGGTTTTCCTATCCCATGCTCACCTAGACCATACTGGGTCGACTCCTATTTTCTACGTGACAGGTAGTGTCCCGACGTACGGAGTCGAACCTACCTTCCAGCAGACTGAGTTGCTGATTAAGGATTTCATTAATCTGACCGGATACTACTTACCGTTCGAGTACATAGACCTACAATCAATGATGGGGCAATGCATAAGCGTTCCATACCGAAAGGAGATCACGGTTGGCAATGCGAAGATCTCTCTCCTCAATGCCGGACACATCCCCGGAAGTAGCCAGGTACTCATAGAGAACGATGGAAAGAGGCTCCTGTACACGGGGGACTTCAATGCCTCACAAACCCAGCTCCTGCCCAGTGCAGAACAGAATTATGAGGATTTGGACGCCATTATCATAGAGTCAACGTATGCGGACCAAGATCATCCTGACAGAGAGGAGATGGAGAAGAGATTCATCAGCAGAGCTTTGGAGACGGTTGAGAATGGAGGAACAGTTCTTGTTCCAGCGTTCGGTGTAGGCCGCTCGCAGGAGATACTCTGCGTTCTGGAGGCACACCATTTCGACCATCCAATATTCGTGGATGGGATGGCTCTGAAGGCAAACAGAATACTTGCGGATCACCCCGAGTCGCTGAGAGACCCAGACCTGTTCTCTCGAGCCATAAGACGAGCCGAGTGGATAGATCAATGGCACGACCGAAGAAGAGCAACCAAAACCCCTTGCGTGATCGTTTCACCTGCAGGTATGCTCAAAGGAGGCGCGGCAATCTTCTACATGGAATCTATCTCAATGAACAGAAAGAACGCGATATTCCTAGTGAGCTTCCAGATTCCAGGAACCCCCGGAAGAATTCTTCAAGAGAAAGGCCAGTTCATGTTGCGCGGAAAGATGAGAAAGGTGGAGGCCTCGGTCGAGAAGTTCGATTTCTCATCACACTGCGGAAAAAGTGAACTACAGCAAGTCCTATCAAAGGTCAATGGCAGGGCTAAGGCCTTTGTGGTTCACGGAGCCGAAGGTAACTGCAGCAATCTAGCGGAATGGGCCTCCAAAGAGGTAGGATTGGATGCCCAAGCGCCAAAAACCGGGCAAACCATCGAAGTCTGACGTTGCAACACCTGGGCACAGGGGGCCAAGACAGATCATACATGATCCGACCAGCCTTCTCAATTTGAGGGAGATCGTGCTCCGTTCATAGCGCAGGTAAGGCTTTTCAGGTCAAGGACGATCATTTGTCACTTCGCATGACGCGCGGTCTGGTGATTTGGGAGGATATGAGACTAAGCCAGTTGTTTGCCGAGGTCGAGAGGACGCTTGAATAAGGAATTCAACGCTAAAGCCATGCATATACTTCCTGAAGCCTGGACCCTGATAATGGCGGGCATCCTTGCAGTAATGATCTTGGAATCCAAGGTCGAAGTGCAGGTCATAACACAGTTTCCTGAAACCCCAACCGGCGCGACTATGAACATGAGTCTCTTCGTCTTGATGATGGCCCTGATGGCAAGCCTCATGTACCTACTGGTGAAGTATGGCTTGGAGAAAATCTTCAGAGCAATCTTCAAAGTGGCCATAGTCTTGGTGCTTTTCGTTCTTCTTGTCTGGTATCTCAATGCCTTCTCCTCTTTCCTTAGAATCCCAGAGGCGCTGGCGGAGATGCCAGTAATCGTGTTCTCTCTTGTTCTCGCCTCGATCATGACCTACGCGATCAATCGCACCAAAGGGATTCCACAACTGCTTTCGATCACTTTCCTAGGCGCGATGGTGGGCACTTTTCTCGGGGCGTCTATACCGACCCTCACAACAATTGTGCTGCTGCTGGGGTTGGCTGGCTATGACATTTTCGCGGTGTTCAAAGGCCCGATAGGTAAGATTGCGGAGAAGACCGATCTAGAAAACCTGTCAGGCGCAACACTTACCTTTGGAGATCTGACCGTAGGACTGGGAGATCTGGTGTTCTACTCCATGCTCGCAAGTCACGCGATGTTGTCCTTCGGATTCCTAACCTATGTGATGGCTTTTGCAGGCATTATTGTGGGCACGTATCTGGGCTTTAAGATGCTGGAGAGGCGGAGCACCTTTCCAGGGCTTCCTTTTTCATTGATCCTGGGCCTAGTATTCATGTTGCTTACAGTCTTCCTGAAGGATCTCTGCATGTGCTGAACGGCTTTGGGTCTCACCCGGTAAGCAAAACTAATATTCCTCCATGTGAGCGGTTCTCTCAAGATCGGTATTCCGCGTGACAGAATTGGAGCCCGCTGAGGAGATCAAGAGACAGATTCTGAAGAGATATGACTCGAATCCCAGCGGGTGGAGAGTACTCGTCGGACGAGACAGACGAGGATACTACGACCTAGTGGTATCCCATGGATCTGATGTGTGGCTTATGAAGGAAGAGCAGATCAACCCGCTCCATTCCGTAGGCTTCGGACTCCGAGACAAGGCCACAAGCCTCGACGCCATCGAAAGGCTTTCTCCAGTGACCTTTGGACTAAGACCCTTGTCAGACACCCAGATGATCAGAGTCGCCAATGCCCTAAAGTCCGGGCGAGGGCTCTCAAGGGTTCTTTCCCAATTCCTAAAAACCGACCCTATCCCTTCCTCCGAGGTAACTTCGCCCGCCATTCTTCAAGGGCCGGTCATCCATGCACCTCAAGGCATCGGCCTGATTTCCAAGCGACAGGCGGAGCTGGATAGAGAGCTGAGAAACGAGCTCGAGAGACTTTTGATCAGAAGGTATCCTCAAACAATCGCCATGTATGGCTGAATCCCCCGGTCACACCAGTGCTCAACGCTTAGAGGAGCGCGCAAAGCAACGACTAGCCAAGCCCACAAGCTTCAGCCCACCAAAGACATCGCTGAAACTGTCAGGACATGTGAACAGATGACCAGAAGGAGTTTCGTCAGAAGAATCAGATTCTACACCCCCTCCTTCATGCCATACCGAAACCGCCCCCCTAGACAGGTCACGCGGGAGTTTCCTTCGATCTCTATCACCGGAAGAGATTGTGCGCTGAGATGCAAGCACTGCGGTGGAAGACTCCTACAGACAATGATACCTGCTGGCTCCCCTGACAAACTCATCGAAATTCTTCGTGGGTTGGGCCAAAAAGGCGCTGCAGGTTGTCTCATCAGCGGTGGGTGCGGGCTCGACGGAGCGGTTCCGCTGGAGCCCTTCATAGATGCAATAGACTACGCCAAGAAGATCTTCGGATTCAAGGTGGTCGTGCACACAGGCATCGTATCCAAAACGCTGGCACAAAGCCTCGGCAGAGCAGGAATTGATGCTGCGCTTATTGACGTGATCGGTTCTGACGAGACAATCAAAGAGATATACGGGCTTAAGCGTACAACGGAGGACTACGAAGAATCCCTGAGCGCACTCGAGAAGGAGCGCATACCGACTATCCCACACATTCTTGTCGGGCTTCACTACGGAGCGCTGAAAGGAGAATCTAAGGCGCTGGAAATCATCGCGCGCCACAACCCTTCCGCGGTCATAGTAATCGGTTTGACTCCTCTCAGAGACACTTCGATGGCTGATTGCCCAGCTGTCTCTCCTGGGGATATGGTGTCTGTGATCGCCCAAGCTCGAAGCCTGATGCCTCAGACCCCGATTGCGCTAGGCTGCGCGAGACCAAAAGGAAGACTGCGCGAACAAATCGACATGCTTGCCGTCCAGGCTGGAGTCAACGGCATAGCCTATCCCCATCCAAAAGCAATAGAGCTGGCCAAGAATCTCTCATTGAACTGCGACTTCTCCGACGTCTGCTGCTCTCAAGTATATGAGGACTTCAAGATCATGAGAGGCAACTGAAGAATTCATCAGAAATCTCGGCTATGTTCTACCAGGCGAAACAACAAGGGCTTTAGCACACCGACCTAACAGTAGTCACCAGAGAGATTCAGATGACCACAGCCCTGTTCGATCCTGCCCGCTACTACAGTCGTCAGATCGTCTTGAAAGAGCTTGGAGAACAAGGCCAGCGCAAACTGAGACAATCAACAGTCGCAGTCATAGGCGTAGGAGGCATTGGAACAGCCTCCGCCCTCTACCTAGCCCTAGCAGGCGTCGGAAGCCTCATTCTTGTCGACCAAGATACCATCGAGCTCCACAATCTTCACAGACAGATCCTCTTCAGTCTCGAAGACCTCAGGTTGCCAAAGGCAGAGGTTGCCGCAAGAAAGCTGAAGACAGTGAACCCAGAGGTCAACCTGATACAGGTTCCAGACAATCTTCGCGAGGAAAACATCAAAGAAACGCTTGAAAAAGCTGACCTGGTCGTTGATGGGCTTGACAATATGCAAACGAGATACATGGTGAATTCCGCCTGCTACCGACTGAGGATTCCCTATGTTTTCGGAGGAGCGATCGCAATGGAAGGCAATGTGTCAGTTTTCCATCCACCCGAGACACCATGTCTGGAATGTGTCCTTCCAGCCTTCGACGACAGGCATCTGCCCGGATGCGACACGAGAGGAGTACTAGGCGCAACAGCAGGCATTGTCGGGTCCATACAGGCAATGGAGGCAATCAAGCTGCTGGCTGGCATTGATGATTCGTTGAAAGGGCGGCTCTTGGTTTGCGATTTCCGTCAGATGGAATTCGAGAAGATACAGATCTTCAAGAGAGAGGACTGCAAGATCTGCGGAGCAGGTGTCGCCGCAAAGCTTGCGCCTTCCAGCAGACTGGTTTGGCTATGTGGCAGAGACACGGTCAACGTCAACCCCACCAACCCTGTCGATCTGAACATGGAGAGGATTGTGGAAAGGCTGAGGCAAAGACACGAAGTCCTAGCGAGATCCTCGATTGTCGCGGTCTTTCGATATGACGACACAGAGGTGAGCCTCTTCAGAAACGGAAGAATGCTCATCAAAGGAACGGTGAATGAAGAAAAAGCGCTGCAGACCTACCGCGAACTATCGCAGTTGTTCGAGTGAAATAGTGCTGCGTGCGTGTATTCAATGCTGAACGGGCCAAAAAGCTTCTCGCAAGAGCCAGCACATACCTGACCAGACGCTGGTCAGAGGCAAACTGCCATTGCCTTCTGCGACACACAGAAATCTGAATTCGTGTTCGCATGACAAGAAAGAAGACTTAAGCTGTAGATTCTCATAGGGAGACCGGTCTCGGAGCGTCTCCGGTTTGGAGAAACACATTCAGGTCGTCATGGAGAAATGCACGGGATGCAGGATGTGTGAGCTTGCCTGCTCTCTGGAGAAGGCATCAGAGTTCAATCCTCGGAAGTCCCTGATCAAGGTCACCTTGGTGGGCATGCCGGAGATCCCGGTACCGTTGCTGCTAGACACCTGCGACTATTGCCAGGGCGACCCGGAGTGCGTCAAGTTCTGTGCTCCGGAAGCACTGCTCTGGAAAGAGATGAAGGAAGCACCTGTTCGTCCGCCGGTCTCTAGGGCAAAAGACATTGCAGAAGCCTGGTTCGCGTCCGTCAATAGGTAGGATGGGAAATTTGGCGCACGTCAAGGTCAAGACCTTCTCATCCATACGAGCAGTACTTGGGGCGGAAACTGTCGAGGTTGAGGTCAAAGAATCTGAAACGATTGACGGGTTGCTCAAGACCTTGAGCGAGAGATATGGATCAGCCTTCAAAGACCAGATATGGGATAGGAATACCGGCGAGATCGCGCCGTTTCTCATCAAACTAAATGAAAGGATCATTCGATCGACCTACGACTTAGACACGCCCATACAAGACGGGGACGAAATAGCGATCATCTTTCCATTGGGAGGAGGATAACGTCATACAAGGGAGATTCACGTACGGAGGATATGTCGGACAGCTTCTGAGGGTTGATCTGGCAAATGAGCGAATCAGGAAGGACCCTCTGAAAGAAGACTGGGTTCGAGACTTCGTAGGTGGTGTGGGGCTTTCAGCTCGAATCTTGTACGAAGAGATCCCAGCGAAAGCTGAGCCCCTAGGTTCCGAAAACACAATGACGATGATGACGGGCCCTCTGATCGGAACCCTCATACCAACAGCCTCGCGAGCCTGCGTGTGCAGCAATTCTCCCTACACCAAGTCCTTCTTCCACTCCACATTCGGCGGATACCTGGGAGCCGAGCTCAAATACGCTGGATACGATGGCATCATCATCCAAGGGATGGCTACAAAACCCTCCTACCTCTGGATAGACGACGACAAGGTCGAGATTCGCAATGCCTCTCATCTTTGGGGTAAGAATTCTTTGCAGGCCCAGAAAGTCATTCGAAAGGAAATTGGAGACGAGGAGATTCACGTAGCCACCATCGGAAAAGCCGGGGAGAACGGGGGCCCCTACGCTATGATATTGTGCGACATGCGAGCTGCAGGACGCGGTGGCATGGGTGCTGTCATGGGCTCCAAGCGTCTCAAGGCGGTTGCCGTAAGGGGAACAGGCTCAATCGCCGTGCCTGATAACCAGAAGATCCTTGAAGTGGCACAGAGGCTCGTTAAGCTGCTGAAGACGACTCCGGCCGTCCAAGGGCTAAGCGGCTTCGGAACCCCGCGAAACGTGCTCGCTATGAACGAGGCAGGAATCCTGCCTACTAGAAACTGGCAGACTGAGATGTTCGACCGGGTGCAAGGAATCTCTGGAGAGACCATGCGCGAGAAGGTTGTCAAAGGAGACAGGGCCTGCTTTGCGTGTTCAGTGAACTGCACCAAGTACAGTGTCGTGCCCTCCGGCCCCTACAAATCTGTAATCAACGGCGCAGACTTTGAGACCATATACGCATTTGGAAGTTGCTGTGCAGTAGACAGCATCGAAGCGCTGTGCAAGGCTGACGAGATCTGCGACGAGTACGGCATAGACATAATCTCTGCTGGGCTGTCAATCTCATGGGCCATGGAGTGCTACGAGAAGGGGCTCATAACAAAGGCGGACACTGACGGAATCGACCTAAAGTTTGGAAACACCGACGCAATGCTCCAAATGCTGGAGAGAATCGGAAGGCTTGATGGCTTTGGTGCGCTTCTCGCCAAGGGTACAAAAGCAGCGTCAGAGGTGATCGGCAAAGGCAGCGAACGCTTCGCCATCCAAAACAAGAGCATGGAGTTTCCCGGCCACTCATGTCGGCCCTTTCTTGGAGCCGCGGTCGGATACGCCACGGGTCCACGAGGTGGAAGCCACCACGATATTCGACCGACCGGCGAGAAGATGGGGCTGGTTGACAGGAAGAATCCTGAGGGCAAGGGAGCTTACGCAGCGGAAATCAACCACTGGCTGATTCTCTGCGACTCAATGCTCCTATGCCACCTGCCCGAAACGGTGTGGGGGCCGATCAAGATCAGCCAGAACGTCATAGATGTTCTGAACGCCGTGACAGGGTGGAGTCTAGATTATGATGAGGCTCGGAAGATCGCGGAGAGACAGTGGAACATGATCCGATGCTTCTCCGCTCGTGAAGGGTTCACGCGAGAGGACGACCAGTTGCCATGGAGGTTCACTGAGGAACCAATTCCAGAAGGACCGATGAAGGGAAGCGTAGTACCGAGGCCGGTTCTTGAGAGAATGAAAGACGACTACTACGAGTACCGAGGATGGGACAAGAGAACCGGGAATCCGTCCAAAGAGAAGCTCAAGGGGCTTGGGCTGGAATTCGCAGCCAAAGATATTGGCTGAGCGCGCAGCCTTGTCCTGTGGCGCACGGCCCCAATGACTTACTTGGAAATGCGAATGTTAGGACAGTGCTGCGCGTTGCGCTGCTTTTTGACCTCGATTTGGAAAAGAACTAAGCGTGCGATGTAGGCGGCTGGATTAGCGCAGCCTCGCTGGAGAAACGCTTTAAATTGGGAGGTTAGAGGCTGATAGCCAATCGTGAAGGTGCTTGACAAAGGAAGTTCAGATCTCAGGTCTGGAATCTTATCCGGAATATGAGCAGTTGAGCTGGGTAGTGGTCCACGGCCGTGGCGTCATACATACAGGCCACGCAGGCGCCTTGGTCAGGGCCTTCGCTACCGCGGCAGTTCTCTCCGGAAAAGAATCATACTACTACATGCGATATGACGACTCGCCAGAGCGAGACCATATTCCCCATCTCTTCTACGTGGTCGTAGGCAATCCGACCATTGATGTTGTTTTGCATGAGGAAGTTGAACCTGTAGGCAAAGTATTCAACGCAATCGTCGTACTCGACTCTTCGATGCTGCTTCACCAAACATCTCAAAGGGCGCTGTTGTTTGACGGAGCGAAAAAGGATGCTGTTCTTGTTGTCAATACCTCTCTTAGTCCTGATGAGATTGTTCGATTGGTCAGGAAATATGCTCTCGCGGATGACTGGGACGGAAAACTTGTCACGATAGGAGCCAGCAGTTACAGCAAGGATATCACATATCCTTTGCTCGGCGCGTTAGCAAAGGCACTTGGAATCGTGAACCTAGATGATCTTCTAGCCGCTCTCGACTCTCTCGGCCAGAGCAAGAACGCTGACAGTGTGCGAAGGGCCTATGAGGAATCCAGACCAGTGCCAGTGAAGATCAAAGCGGAAGACACTGATTTAGCTAAGAGGAGGACAGGCGAGACAGTAACGCTCCCGGTGCCGACTAGAGGCGAGTGGTGGGACCAAGCCACATATAGAAGGTATCAGAGCGCAGTAGCGGAGGCTGAGTCCTATTCTCAAAGGATCAAAGCCATGCCGAGATGGGAAGCCTTGGCCCCAGGCCTGATAGAGTTCGGGCCCAGTCCAGGCAAGAGAAACATCGGGTTCAAGACGTCCTTCTCAAGACATCTTAGGCCTGTGATAGATGCTAGGAAGTGCACCGACTGCAAACTTTGTCACATCTACTGCCCCGATGGTGCCATTGATTTCGAGAAGATCAAGGTTGACTACGATTACTGTCAAAGTTGCAGCATCTGTGCGCAGGTATGCCCGGCAAAGGCGATAGAGATGGTGAGTGAGCTGAAGGCCAAGGAAGGCCTGAGTGAGGAGGAGGTAATGACTGTGGCAGAGGCGTTGCGAGTATACGGCTACTAGGAGTGAGATGTGAAAATGAGCGCTCAAGTCACTGTTCCCAAAACAGTCACGCTTCTCAAGAAACATGTGTGGACTGGGACGAGATCTATCGCTGAAGCCATCAAGATTGCGGATGTCGATGTGATTGCTGCCTACCCCATCAGGCCATACACTGGCATAATGAATGATTTGGCGAAGATGGTTGCTGACGGCGAATTTCAGGCCGAGATAATCGTTGCCGACTCAGAACACTCCCAGTTCGAGATAGCTAAACATGCCTCAGCGGTAGGCGCAAGAACATTCGTGGGAAGTTCAGGTGTGGGCTTAGCATACGCAGCCGAAGCCATATGCGTTATAGCCTTGGGACAGTTGCCGGTAGTCGCGGTTGCTGGTTGCAGAGCCCTAGATGATCCGGGCAACTTCGGTATGGAATGGAATGACGTGTTCCTCTTCAGAGATGTTGGATGGTTGGTGTCTTGGGCGGAGGATCCGCAGGAGGCGTTGGATATGGCCCTGGTTGCCTACCGGGTAGCTGAAGACCACCGAGTCCTGCTTCCCCACTTCACAGCCATCGATGGAGCAGCGATAACACACGTATCGACTCCTGTTGAGGCACCGGCTAAGGAAAGCGTAACCGAATTCTTGCCACCTTACAAGCCGCCATATCCTCTTGACCCAGCCTATGGTCCGGTGACCAAGGCGCAGCACATCGCTCCGTCCTTGATAGGACCGGAGCAGAGGAAGCTGGTTGATGTGGCTATGAAGAACGCGAAAGAGGTGATTCGGGAAGCCTGGAAAGACTACGCAAGGTACGTGAGTCGACAGCATTCTCCATTCATAGAAACCACCCTGATGGATGATGCCGACATAGCTTTGGTTTCAATGGGGGCCTACACGAAGGACGCGATCTACGCAGCGAAGAAGCTACGAGAAAAGGGAGTAAAGGCAGGAGTTGTACGCCTAAGATATTGGAGACCTTTTCCAGCTGAAGAACTTAGGGAAGTGCTGCTAGGCATGAAGGCCGTGGGCGTCATCGACTTTTCATATTCCATGGGGTCCCCTGACTCTACCGGAGCCTTCTTCAATGATGTGAGATCTGCCTTGTATGAAAGCAACTCGAAACCTCCGCTGGTTGACTTCATCTTCGCTGGAGGTAGAGAGCCAACTGTCAGACATTTTGAAGAGGCCATCCGCTTAACGCAAGAATCAGCCAAGAAGGCGCACAAGCTTACTCATTGGCTGACTTTGAGAGGTGAAGATGTGTGAGTTCTCCAATCAAAACCGTAAGAGATGTTCCAGCGATTGACTACTACACCTCCGGGCGGAGAACATGCGCGGGCTGCGGCCCCGCAATAGGCTATCGCCTGCTAAGCAAGGCTGCTGGCCCAAACAGCGTCCTCCTCGGCCCAACGAGTTGCATGTACGTCGCCAACGGACACCAGTATCTAACCTCCCCATATGCGGTGCCATGGTACCACACCCAACTAGGTGGTGGCGGCGCAGCCGGAATCGGAACAGCAGCAGCATTTAGGGCTCTCATGACGAAGGGGAAAAGGAAGAATGAGGACATCAATGTCATCGTGTACGGCGGAGACGGTGGGTTCGCTGACATAGGATTCGCAGGCCTCTCCATGGCAATGGGCTACGACTACAAGCGGCTCCTATTCGTGCTGAACGACAATGAATCCTACGCCAACACAGGCATCCAAGCCTCAAGCACAACTCCTTGGGGCGCCACAACAACGTTCACTCCTTCAGGAAAGGTGAAGAGGATCGGCAACATACGGTTGAAGAAGAATGTCGCATTGACCATGGCTGCGCACCCAGGTGTGAAATATGTCGCAACAGCCACTCTACATCCGCCCTTAGACTTCATGAACAAAGTCAGGAGAGCGCTTGACGCTGGAGGCCCATCGTTCATTGAGATTCTGACGCCATGCCCAAAGGGATGGTTCTTCGATCCTAAGCACACAATCAACTTTGCCAAACTGGCACTCGATACTAGGGCGTGGGTGTCTTGGGAGTACGCGGATGGGGAATTCCATCTGACTTACAAACCAGGAAGAAGCACGCCTGTCAAGGAGTACTTGAGACTTCAAGGCCGGTTCGCTCACCTGACCGAGAAGCAGATTGATGAAATTCAGAGAATGATAGAAGAGGAATGGAAATACTGGGAGGAAATGGACCAACAGAAGCGAATAATCCTCCCATGGGTATCGGCTCCCATCCCCGCGGTGGCCGCTCTATCCTGACAACGCGCGCTCCATACTGCTTACTAGAATACGTTCTCCCGTTGGAATCTGTCGATCTCTGTGTCTCCGTAGCCAAGGCTGCGAAGGATTTCTCGTGTGTGCTGTCCCAGTGTCGGAGGTGGTGTCCGAATCGAGCCCGGTGTCTGTGACATCTTCATCGGCGTTCCAACGACCCTGATTCTGCCCACCTTGGGGTGTTGAATCTCTTCAACCATCTTCCTGTACAGGACTTGCGGGTCTCGAAAGACCTCGCTGAGGAGATAGATCGGGCCACAGGGGATCCCAGCATTATCGATTGCTTCCAACCAGTACTTGGCCGGTTTTGTGGCGAAGTGCTCCTCAAGAGCCTGAGCCAACTCCTCCCGGTTTCTGACTCGATCAGGGTTCGTGGCAAACCTGGGGTCCGAGATCAGCTTGCTGAGGCCGATCGCCTCACAGAAGCCTTTCCACAGATTGTCATTTCCCACAGCCACTACAAAGTGTGAGTCTGCTGCTTTGAATGCCTGGTATGGCGCAATCGTCGGGTGCGCCGATCCCAATCGTTCAGGGTTTATGTCCGTGGCGAGGAAGTTGCCTGCTTGATGCGAGAGCCAGGCAACCTGTCCGTCAAGAATGGATATGTCAACCATCTGACCCTGACCTGTTTCATCTCTTGCCCTTAATGCTGCCAAGATTCCGATCGTAGCGAACATTCCCGCGCAAATGTCAGCTATGGCAACGCCAATCTTCACAGGAGGTCGATCTTTTTCTCCTGTAAGACTCATTAGGCCGCCCATTGCTTGGCCGATTATGTCATATGAAGGCTTCTCCCGGTAAGGTCCATCTTGGCCAAACCCTGATATCGAGCAATAAATCAATTTGCTATTGATCTTTCTCATCGCCTCATAGCCTATGCCCAGTCTGTCAGCAGTTCCAGGCCTATAGTTCTCGAGAAATACATCTGAGGAGGAAGCCAACTTGAACAGTATCTCTTTTCCCTTGTCGGATTTCAAATTCAAAGTGATACTTCTCTTGTTACGGTTGACGCTGAGAAAATACGCGCTCTCGTCACGCATGAACGGTGGACCCCACTGCCTTGATCCATCACCCACCCCAGGTTGCTCCACCTTGACCACATCTGCCCCAAGGTCTGCAAGAATCATGGAGCAGTATGGGCCAGCAAGATAGTTGCTCAGGTCCAGAACCTTTATTCCCTCAAGAGCCGTTGCCAATCCAAGTCACCATTCAGAGCTGTTGCTCGTGCTGATGTGGCTTGCCTCGATGAAACCGATATATGCCTTGCGGACACCTGCCAACTCAAATCGTTCGTCGTCTTTTCGGGTTCCTATTGCTGGCAGCTGAGTGTTGGGAAGCATCTAAATAGCAAAGCATTCTAGAATTGGAGGAAATAGAAAGACGAGGGATCAACTTGTACGAGGGGTCAACAGGTTTGGTTTTCACCATCTACTGGACACTGGTCATTGCGGCAGGTATGTGCTTCATCATGGCTGCGATCTACGCATTTCGTCGGATGCTCAGGTCTGGTGAGGCCGCTGCAGAAGGAGGTAAAGAGTCTTCTGAAGCCTCTCTTTTGGAAGAGATAGGCGCAGCCACCGCCGCTGTGACCGCGTACATTGAGGATCAGACCGCTGATGAATTGAAGCAGGAACTGGTCGCGCCATCTTACTCTTCCTGGAAGATCTCCTGCAGGTTGGACTCCCTCAGAGGCTATGACAGTAACAGGTGATTTCAGTTGAATAGGAAATACCGCGTGAAGATCGGAGGGCGAGTCCTAGAGGTTGAGGTTGAAGAGGTTCGAGAAGTCGCCGGACCGACGGCGGAACGTCGGGCCCCGGAGATTGCGGCGCCAAAGATCCTTGAATCACCCCTTCCCACTGCGCCCCAGATTGAAGACGCTGCAACAGGCGTGGTACGCGCGCCTCTCCCAGGCAGTGTAATCTCCATCAAGTGCAAGGAGGGAGACGCTGTCAAAGCTGGCGATCCGGTCCTCATACTGGAAAGCATGAAGATGGAGAACACAATCTTCGCGCCGAAGAATGGCATAGTGAAACGCATCACCGTAAAGGAAGGTGTCCCCGTTCGAGTCGGAGAACCGCTGATCGAAATCACATGAGTTGACCCAGCCTCTTGAGCCTCATTCCATATCCCCTAGACAATGCTGTAATGATTGCATCGGGAATTCTTCTTCTGTATCTGGCCATCAAGAAAGGGTATGAGCCGCTTCTCCTCGTTCCAATAGGTTTCGGCGCAATTCTCGTAAACATTCCCTACGGGGGATTGATGGACGAGGGAGGAGTTCTGAAAGCCATCTACAATCTGGGGATAATCACAGAGATACTGCCCATCCTGATCTTCGTGGGGATAGGCGCCATGACCGATTTCGGAGCCCTCTTCGAACGCCCCTGGGTACTGATATTCTCCGTATTCGCTCACATAGGCATCCCGGCGGCTCTGCTTCTTGCTCTCGCCATCGGCTTCACCCCAGGAGAGGCCGCGAGCATAGCGACCATTGGAGCAATGGATGGCCCAACCGCCATCTATGTGAGCTCGAGATTCGCTCCAAGCCTCATCGGACCGATCACCGTCTCAGCGTATTCGTACATGGCGTCTATACCGATTCTGCAAATCCCTCTCTCACGTCTGCTCATTTCAAAGAAAGAACGACTTACGCGAATGAGGTATGAGGAACATGCCTATCCACGCTCGCTCCGAATAGCCTTCCCAGTGTTCGTTACATTGGTGTCTGGAGTAGTGGCGCCGAAGGGGGTCCCGCTAATAGGGTCCTTGATGTTAGGCAACTTCCTGAAGGAATCAGGCGTCGTCGACAGACTGGCAAGGGCTGCTCAGAATGAAATAACGAATTTCTCTACGCTTCTTGTGGGTGTTGTGATTGGTGGAACAATGATTGCAGATGAGTTCCTAAGACCACAGACGCTTCTGGTGTTCGGTCTGGGCCTCTTCGCTTTCATTGTTGGAATCTCCACGGGACTAATATCCGCAAAGATCGCCTACTATTTGACGGGAGGAAAGGTAAACCCGCTGATCGGCGCTACTGCTGTCTCAGCCTTCCCCATGGCTGCTAGAACTGCCCACACAATTGCTCGTCAGGATGATCCTGACAACTGGCTACTGATGCACGCAATGGCCGCAAACACAGGTGGCCAAATTGCTTCAGTGATCGCAGGTGGAGCGCTCTTGACGTTGCTTCCCCTCTTCTTCCGCGTGTAGCATGTCCCGAGTCTACAATGGGATGTTACCGTGTTTCTTGGCAACCTTCGGGGCGAGGCTCCTCCTCCCCCCAGATAGCTGTCCCATAGCCTTGATGAGGGTAGGTCGAGTGTCCTTGGGTTCGATGATCGCGTTCACATATCCGCGTTCCGCAGCCACATACGGGGTCGCGAACTTCCTGCGATACTCATCCACAAGCCTCGTCATCACCTCTTGTCTATGCTCGTCGCCTGCCTCCTCCAGTTCGCGATGATACACTATCTCCACTGCTCCGTCGGGTCCCATGACCGCGATCTCGGCCGTGGGATAGGCAAAGACCATGTCTGCTCCCAGGCTTTTGCTGCACATGGCAATGTACGCTCCACCGTATGCCTTGCGCACAACCACGGTGATCCTAGGCACCGAAGCCTCGACATAGGCGTAGATTAGCTTCGCACCATGACGGATTATTCCCCCGTGCTCCTGTCGAACACCAGGCAGATACCCTGGCGTGTCGACAAACGTGAAGATGGGGAAATTGAAGCAATCACAGAAACGGACAAACCGCGCTATTTTGTCAGATGAATCCATGTCCAGAGCTCCAGCATACGCCATCGGCTGATTGGCTACGATGCCGACCGGCCGGCCGTCTAGAGACGCGAAACCTATGATCGCATTTTGGGCATAGTTCCGATGGGCCTCAAAAAAAGAGTCCGAGTCAAATACACGTCCTATGACTTCTCTCATGTCATAGCTCTGACGGGGATCTGTCGGTATGACTTGGTTCAGAGCCTCATCTGTTCGGTTGGGGCTGTCTTTCGTTGGAATCCTTGGAGGATCTTCTAGGCTGTTGGAAGGGAGATAGGATAGAAGCGTCTTGATCATGCCAATACATTCATTCTCATCACGGGCAACGAAATGCGCAACGCCGGACGAGTAGCCCTGGGCTTTTGTTCCGCCCAGATCCTCGGCCGAAACATCTTCATGCGTTACCCTTTTCACCACACGCGGCCCAGTGATGAATATGTAACTTGTCTTCTCAACCATTATCGTGAAATCTCCGAGCGCGGGTTGATAGGCCGCGCCTCCAGCACAAGGACCCATAATTGCCGTTATCTGCGGCACCACTCCAGAGGCAATGACATTGCGTGCAAAGATCTCGCCGATAGCATGAAGCGAGGCCACCCCCTCCTGAATTCTTGCTCCACCCGAATCATTCAATCCGACGACAGGAACCCCGAGTTTCAAAGCGAAATCGTAAATCTGGCTCACCTTCCGGAGATGTGCTTCACCGAGAGAGCCACCCATGAAGGTGGCATCCTGCGCATAGACCGCAACCAGTCTCCCATTCACTCTCCCAAGCCCGGTAACCACACCATCGCCGAGCACCCTCCTCTTATCCAGATCAAAACCCGTGAAGCGATGCTGCACAAACGCATCCAGCTCCATGAAGCTCCCGTCATCCAGCAGCAGACCCAGTCTCTCTCTCGCCGTGAGTTTGCCGGCCTGATGCTGCTTCTCAATAGCTGCAGCACCCCCTCCAAGAGACGCCTTCCGAAGCATATCCTTCAACTCTGCTGCAAGCTTATCCATGTCGGTGGAAGACGCCAGCATTGCTCACCCTGTCATGAATAAACTGAGCAAGGGATTTAACGTATGCTGATTGTCAAATGCTTCTCCAGCATTCTCCGTATACGTCTACCGCCTGGCTATGAAAACCTCAGGCTAATGGCTTCGTCGCGGCATTGCCATCGTGACTATCAGGATTCCGAACAGCGATGCAACTGTGCCAACGATCAGCCAGGCTGCCCATTCCTGAACGAAGGCACTGAGAAGCCTCACCAGTCCCACCAGCAGGAGGAGGACGCCGAAGGAAGCGAGAAAAGTACCGAAGATTGTCAATGCGAACCTTTTCAGGATGCTACGTATGAGACTGTGCAGGGCATCAAAAACGATCTGACGTACCACTTCGTTCAGAGGAGATAGCAGGCCTCGCAGAATACTAGCGAGCACTCTCTTAGCCAAACCGCATCAACGAGTAGAGTTAGGCTGAGGGCATTTAAGAGTTACAGCCAAAGACCGTTTCGCCCAATGTGCACACAGTCACCAAGGATCCAGCCGGCTCGGGGTTTTCAGCAGGGTAGTGGATTATGCGACACTGTTCCGTCCTCATGGAAGGTTCCACCGAAGGATTGATGTTTCCGGCGCTTGTCTAACACCTTTATAGGGTGGCCTCGGTTTCCTCAGGGTGTTTCTCTTAGGAGTCGTGGAGGAGTGGCAGGCCCGGTCATAAGCATACAGAACGTCGTTGCTACGGCAAGTCTTGGGCAGAAGTTTGATCTTCGTACTATTGTTCGAGTGATTCCTGGGGTTGAGTATCGACCGGAGCAGTTTCCAGGTCTAGTGTACAGGTTGAAGAAGCCTAAGACGGCAATGTTGATTTTCAGCTCTGGAAAGATGGTTTGCACTGGAGGGAAGTCCGAGCGACAATCTAGGAAGGCGGTGATGAAGGTTTTGGAGGATCTGAAGAAGAGCGGAATTGTGATCAATGGGAGACCTGAGATCCAGGTGCAGAACATAGTCGCATCGGCAGGGCTTGGTGGAACCATTGATCTTGAGAAGACAACCTATTCGCTGGAGAGAACCATGTATGAGCCTGAACAGTTTCCAGGCCTAATATACCGAATGAACGATCCGAAGGTCGTGATTCTTCTGTTCACAAGCGGAAACCTCGTAATCACAGGAGCAAAGAAGGAAGAAGAGGTCTATCGTGCCGTAACCATACTCAAGAAGACACTTGAGGAGAAAGGGCTTCTTCGCTACAGGGAAGACTGACGCTGACCCTGTATCTTAGAGTGATATGAGATCTACTTAGCTCGCGGTATCGCTGCACCGAGTCAGCTCTTAAGGACGTCCAGACAAGGGCAACGCTTAAGCATCATGGATCTACATAACGAGCTTGGCAAAGCTCTGGTATGCTTTGGAGTGCGGAGGTGAACAATGAATGAGCGAAACTGCGGTACCTTCGTCGGAGGCGCAAGCACCCGCAAGGCCTCGGGAGCCGATCCCTTCTGACACGATTCTGGTTGGAAAGAAGCCTCTGATGGCTTACGCAACAGCCATGATGATGCATTTCCAGACTGGTGCAAAGGAACTCAGTGTGAAGGCTAGAGGCCAGGCGATCAGCAGGGCTGTGGATGTTGTTGAGGTGGTGTCCAGGAGGTTCTTTGCTGGGAAGTTGAACGTCAAGAACATATCCATAGGGACTGAGGTTGTCGGCGAAGGCGACGACGTTAGAAACGTGTCAACCATAGAGATCAGAGTGGAGAACACGGCCTAGTCAAGGTTCATCACGCGAGATCCGCTTCCCTGATCTCTTTTCCCATGTTCATCTCGCGGTCACGATGAACCTCTTTTTCTCGAAATTCCAGACGGAATAGGGCTCACTGAGCGCTTTCGTCATTTGAACGGGTGCTGGAGGACGCATATGTTCATGGGTCGGTGAGCTTGCCTTCCGATTCGAAGAATGAAGCTAGCCTGATTCTTTGCGTCGGCTAGCTCTTCTTGTCAAATATGCTGAGACCACGAAGATCGTGATGAATATCAGCGAAATGATGCTTGGATTCGGAACTGCAACCAGCAACCCTTGGTAGATTGCGAGAGAGGTGAGCCCGCCAACAAGCGCTCCAGCGGAGATGCCTTTCATCGCGGTCCCGATTTCAACATCCAGAATGTACGCCACCAAAGCAGATACCCACCAGCCTATCAGGAACGCGAAAATTGCCAGTGATCCAGCAACTCCAAACCTGCCCGCGTGAGCGAGAAGACGCTTTGAGGTTCCTGTGTACCTTGATCTGATCTGAGTGACATATGGCGCAATGCGCGAGTCCGACTCTATCGTCCTGATAATCCTTAGCACAGAATACGCCATAATGCAGTTCACGAAAACCGCCGCGAGCATGCCGAGAATGGCTGGAACCCCATGTGCGCTACCGTAGGCTATGGCGACGGGAAAGCCCAAGGCCAAGGTCAGAATGATGAAGATTGCAGGCATTGAACTCAGAATCCCGCCCAAGATCAAGCCCAGCATGAAGGCAAGGGTCAAGCTCAGAAAGGTCATCTGCTGAAAGAAATCTCTCAAAGCTTTCAGCTCGCTCCGGAAGGCATTCTCCACCCTTGCCTTCCCTGAGCGAAGATTGCTGCTTAAGGGCCGAATGCCAGTGTCAATGGTCGAGGCGAGCTTCTTGGGCCTACTCATGGCTAGCAGCCACAGCCCTGTATGCCGGACACGTTCAACTAGGTCCACAATCCGTACCAACACCGGATACCCTCAACGTAACCGCTAGCCAGCAGCCGCCTAACCCTTCGTTTCCAGTTGATAGAACTAGATTTCTATCTTAAATCTGCTAAGCCTTCTCCAGAGTCAACCTCAATATCGATAAGACCAAAGTGCAAAGGCGTAATGGACGATTCATTCGAAAAGGTATAAAAGGGGAGGAATAAAGCACTTGGTGAAGAGGTTGTTGTCAGTGAAACCTTCATGGCCCGCCGTTCGCACTCAACTTATCCTTATTCTTGTTGTTGCCGGCCTGATTGTTGGCCTTGAGAGCCGGCTAAGTGCAGCGGCTAGTTGGTACAATGTTACTGTGAGAATTGTCGGGGTGTACTCGAATGCGGGTATTAGGGTTCACGCGGGAGGACGTTACATGGGCACAGTGTACGGTGAAGGCACCATAAGCTTCAACACAACGTACGGACCGGTGATATCGGTTTCCGGTCATACGCCCGATGGTTATCCGTACTACGGTTATCCGGGCTACATGTATCCTGGGCCATCATGGGGCCCCTACGGCTACAATGGAGTGGCTTTCATCTGCCGGATCAACTCTCAGACAGCACCTGCGAATACGCCAACCCCTGCCCTTCTAACCTTCATGTATGAGCCCGTGTTCTTTCTGTACGTTAGATCTGAGAGAGGAACTCCTGAGGGAACGGGCTGGTATCCAGCTGGAACAGCGGCACGTGTCGCGGTTAACGCTGTAGTGGACGAGACTGGGAACACAAGATACAGATTCGACAAGTGGGTCGGGGGAACAATGCAGGACAGTACAAGCAATCCGGGTCTAGTGTACATGGACTCACCGAAAATCATAGAAGCGGCCTGGATTGCGCAGTACAAGCTGACAGTTAACTCCGCGTATGGCCAGGTTTCGGGAGGAGGCTGGTACGACAGGGATCAAGCAGCCTCATTTTCCGTGACATCACCTGTGGACGGCGGGGAAGGGACCAGGTACATCTTCAGCTCATGGTCAGGCGACTATGGCGGCAGTTCGGTGACAGGCGCGGTCAGCATGAACGGCCCGAAGATGGTCACAGCGATCTGGAAGACGCAGTATCTGCTGACGGTTGATCCGAAGGGCGGCCAGGTGGACAAGACAACTCAGTGGGCAGATAGCGGAACCTCAGTCTCCGTCGTTGCCTCTTCGCCTTGCAATGTGGTTGAGAAGAACCGCCGCCTAGTTTTCACGGGATGGCAGGGAGCCCTAACCCACGCGTCTAACACAGTCACCATAGTGATGGATTCGCCTAAGAGCCTGATCGCAACCTGGAAGACACAGTACTACCTGATTGTGGAGACAAAGCGTGGAACCGCCACAGGCGAGGGCTGGTATGACGCAGACTCTGTCGCTGAATTCTCTGTTCCCTCCACAGTACCTATGGAAGAACCATTTGGCACCCTTGGCGGCAAATACGTCTTCTCAGCATGGACGGGAGACAGCGCAGCAACCACCGCCAAGAGCACAATAACGATGGAAAGAGCCCACATAGTCACAGCTCTTTGGGACAGCGACTACACCTCAATCATGATCTTCTTCACCGTCGTGGCGGCCGCAGTAGCAGCATTACTCGTATTTGGAGCCAAACGAGGTACATTCAAAGAACTCAAGTTACCAACGAGAAAAGCCAAGGCTGAATCTTCACCAGAAACCATGCCCAGCAATTGACTCCCACAACTCAGAAACCAGAAGAAAAGTAGCCGCCCCAGGCGAGTTAAGTTCGCCCGCTAAGCAACTACCCTAGTTCCAACATGTTTCCCATCAAGAACCTTCTTGATGTTAGTTGGGTCATCGCCAGAAACGACCCAACAACGTATCTTCGATCTCTCTATCACTCTGACTGCGATCGGATCCATCAGCTCATATGACCCTGCAATCATAGGTTTATCGCGTATCAACTTCAGTAGCTCCTGAACCCTTATCTCGGTGAGCATTTTGGCATCGGGATACTTCTTAGGATCTTTGGCGCAAATCCCAGGAGCATCAATGGTTTTCACCAAAAGATCCGCAACAATGCTTTCAGCGACTATCGCAGCTACCGCGTCAGTTGACTGTGCCGGCTGAAGGCCCCCCATGACAACAATCCTTCCTGCAGTGAAGTACTTCCGCAGATCCTCCACGCTCTCCGCAACTTCAGGAAACGCATCGTCTCCAATCGCAGAGATGAGAAGTTGCGCGTTGAGTCGAGTCACCTGTATCGCTATTTGGTCGCATTGGGCTTCATTCGCGCCAAATACGCGCGCCGCTCCGATATACGTCCTCGCGCACTCTCCTCCCCCAGCCACAACAACCACCTGATGGCCTTGCTTATGGATACCTTTCAGTACCTTTGCATACGCGCTGATTCTTTGGTGGTCGAGGTTATGCCTGAATAGGGATCCTCCGACCTTGGTAACCAGTTTCAAGCTCTTCCTCTAATCGTAATGAAGCGCCAATCGACTTATATAACTGACTTAAGGCTAGGCGTCAGTGGCGTCTGCTTTGCAGCCTCAGTCCAAAGATTCACTTTCCAGATTTAAGCTAAAGCGGACGCTGGATCTGTTGGCTTCGAAGGAGGGTCGCGGCACCGAGCTCATAACCCTATACGTTCCACCTGACCGCCAGATCCACGAGGTAATGAGCCAGCTGCGCGAGGAGGCTGGAACAGCAACCAACATCAAGTCCAGAACAACCAGAAAGAATGTGCTAGACGCAATAGAGAAGACAATGCAGCGCCTGAAGCTTTTCAAAAGGCCACCGCCAAACGGCCTGGTCATCTTCTGCGGCGCAATTCCTCAGAATGGGCCAGGAACCGAGAGAATGGAGACCTATGTCCTTGAGCCTCCTGAGCCGATCCGAGTCTATCTCTATCGCTGTGACAATCGATTTCACACAGAGCCTCTCCTAGAGATTCTCCGTGAGAAAGACACCTTCGGCATCATCCTGATCGATGGGAATGATGCTGTGGTAGCTACATTGAGGGGGAGACGGGCCGACATTGTGAAGGAGATGACCTCAGGAATCCCAGGCAAGCACAGAGCAGGTGGACAATCGGCCAGGAGATTCGAGCGCCTAAGAGAGGCAGAAGTGAACCAGTACTATACCAGGGTCGGAAATCATGCCAACGAGATCCTTGGCCAGATACAGGATTTGAAAGGACTTATTGTCGCAGGGCCAGGTCCATCGAAATACGACTTCGAACAAGGAGAGTACTTGAACTATGAATTGAAGAAAAAGATCGCTGCAACAGTCGACATTTCATACGTTGGTGAACAGGGCCTTGACGAGGTCCTAGAGAAGACCCCAGAGATCCTGCGCGGTGTTCGCTTCTTAGAAGAGAAGAGAATCGTCCAACGTTTTCTCTATGAGGTAGGGCACGACACTGGACTGGCCTCGTACGGAGAGAGCGAGGTCCGGAAGGCATTGGAGTCAGGTTTGGCAAGCACACTGCTGCTCTCCGAGAAACTCAACATGACCCATGTCACCGTTAGATGCAGGCTCTGCGACTTCAAAGAGGATCGACTGCTATCTCCGCATGAGGTTCCTAAGCTTGAGATCGATTTGGGGTCAACTCAATGCGAGAAATGCAACAATCCGACACTTGTGGTTGAGAAGAAGGATCTACTCGACGAACTGGTTGAGATCGCTGAAGCGAAAGGCGTTGACATCGAAATGATCTCCGCCGAGACAGAGGAGGGCCAGCAACTCCTAAAGGGATTCGGAGGAATAGCAGCAATCCTAAGATACGCCAAGACCGGTTAAGCGGCTCAACCTCCGTCAAATACTGAGAAAGGTCGCGCGCGGAATGCTTTCTTCAGCCGCCAGAGGCTCGCTTCTGGAAAGTGGGTATCAAGTTACCATAGGGGTATCTCTTTGAACCCAACTCAACGAATCTTAACTGGTAAAACTTCGCCAGCTTCTCTGCATCCTTGTCTAAGCCTGGCTTAACCACCAGCATCGTATCTCCCACACGGCCCTTCAAGTCAAGCCCTTTGGCAAAGAATTCTATCACCCGGACCGAGGTGATAGCTTCGTCAGATGACTGAACATCTATGAGAATGGGCTTTTCATCAGTTTGAAGCAACGCCAAAGAGAACACATGTTCCGCCCCAGAGTCGCCCGCTATTCCATAATCCTTTTTCACATCGAAACGCAGCCTTGCATAGTGTTTCACAAGCTCGTCTTGGACGTTCGGAAGCGCATGAAATTCCACTCTTTCTGATATCTTCCTCGGTTCAGCTTCAAAAGTGATGATGCCTGGAACCGATCTCGATGAGGACCACATATCCTCGAAAAGATGCTGCATCGTTCTGATCAACATGGGACTATTGGTCCACACCGCCGCGGCCTCTTTCGGATCAACCGCCTCGAGAGGTTTTGTCAGAAAGATAATCTGCTTCTCATCCACGATCAGGAAGTGAGGCGGTGGACGATCCTGGAAACTCTTCGTGCTAATCTTGCCCATGCGAGACACGATTTCTTGGATTCTCGGCGTCACCTCTGCCAGCACTTTGACGTCAACGTTTCGTCGTGAGATCTTCTTCATCAGATCTATCGTTCCGAACCTGTCTGCGTGGTAAAGCGCCAGTTCAGAACCAATCATCGAAATGCGATTCTTCCCGGTCCCAACGATTTCTGTCGCCTTTCGATAGATACTGTCAACACCCTTCAGGAACTGGAACCTTTCCTCATCAGATTCCGCGACTTCCTCAGAGAGGGTTGATTGCCACGCTGACAGTAGCTCAGGTTTGATCGTTTCCATTAGATGCTGCCTCTGCCTGTGGGCCTGGATGAGAATGTCGATCGCTTTGGGTAGAGGTATCGCCGAAAACTTTGTCGGTTTGCTGGCCACCGTTTCCACGATGCCTTTTTCCTGCAGGGACCTGAGTATGTTGTAGGTCTGCCCACGTTGCATGTCAAGTGCCTTGGCTATTTCGCCTGCGGGGGTCAACCCTCTTTTCGCCAGGTAGACATAGACCTTGCTCTCTGGCTCCGTCAGGCCGTACTCAAGCAGCTTGCCTGCAACATCCATGCCAGACATGGCGGTACAGGGAATACGAAATCTAGTCAGGCTAAAGTGCCTTTCGAAAAGC
>Ga0209314_10000170_pt1 | contig 28406 bp, 29 predicted proteins | sample I19B2metaG_FD_184146 | JGI IMG/M metagenome (GOLD analysis project Ga0209314, IMG submission 184146) | Lake sediment bacterial and archeal communities from Gulf of Boni, Indonesia to study Microbial Dark Matter (Phase II) - ​I19B2 metaG... | ecosystem: Environmental > Aquatic > Freshwater >... | reverse complement strand
GACCCATCGATTATTAAAGGGCACCAGAAGGATTCTGGACGAGCCAGAATGACAATACTTAATCCATAAATGTGGTTTTACTTATGAACTCCTTAGTAAATAAAAACACCACGTTATCTTTTCCCTTTCTTTTTTAGTTTGCCCTTTTCACTTTTAACTTTTAACTTTTTCCTTATCACCCAATCTTTAATATTATTCTGTTTTATCCTGCTGAGGGCAAGGGCCATTGAGGGGACATCCTTTGTGATCGTAGAACCCGCACCTATGTATGCGCCTCTCCCCACTTTTACAGGAGCGATAAGCTGGGAATCACTTCCTACAAAGACATTGTCTTCGATAACGGTAATATATTTTTTGTGACCGTCATAGTTGCAGGTTATTGTACCTGCGCCTATGTTGACATTACTCCCTACCTCTGAATCACCGAGGTACGTAAGATGGCCGGCCTTTGTACCAGGACCTATGACTGATTTTTTGATTTCTACAAAGTTCCCTATCCTCGCATCTTCTCCAATGTGAGATCCAGGTCTAATGCGGGCGAATGGTCCGACAGAGGCTCTCTTCTTTATAACAGAACCTTCGATCAGGGTTGAGTCTTTAATAATTGCCTCATCACCAATAATACTGTCCCGAATACGAACATTTGGATATATTGTGCATCCCCTTCCCACACTTGTGTTACCTTCAAGATAAACATTGGGGTAGATGTGTGTGCCTTTACCTATTCTCACATCTGGAGATATAAAAACTGAACCGGTATCCATAAAGCTCACACCTTTATTCATCCATCCCTTTATGATCCTGTCTTTCATGAGCTGACAAACCTTTTCAAGCTCTCCTTGCGTATTCACTCCTATTAATTCATCCTCTGACCCAATGCAAAAAGCATCTACCTTTATTCCCTTATCTTTTGCAATGCTTATTACGTCTGTCAGGTAATATTCACCTTTTGATACATTCAGTTTTATCCCATTCAAAACAGGGAATGCCTCAGACTCAATAGCGTATATTCCGCTGTTAACTTCCTTTATTTTTTTTTGGAGATCCGTAGCATCCCTATTTTCAACAATGGAGGCTGCTTTTCCAGACTCATCTCTTATAACCCTGCCATACGAACCTGGCTCTTTCGCCATAAAGGAGAGCACGGAAATAACATTCCTTTTCTGTTTATGGAGATGTAAAAATTTCTTGAGGGTCTCTCGAAGAACAAGGGGCGTATCTCCATTTATTACAAGAACCGTTCCTTTAAATCCTCTGAGGGTCTGTCTTGTCTTCAGGAGAGCATCGCCTGTTCCCCTTGCCTCTTTCTGATGTGCAAAACAGATTGTACCCTCATCTTTTATAGATTCCTTTATTTCCTTGAAATGTTTTCCTACAACCACAATAATCCTTTGTAGTTTTAGTTCATTCAGGGTGTTTAAAACATACTGAAGCATCGGGGCATCATAAATCTTGTGGAGGACTTTTGGTAAGGATGAATTCATTCTTTTACCAAGACCAGCAGCCAGGATGACTCCAGCTAACTTCACTGTTTTGCCTCAGATATCCTGCCAGGTGTTGCGATACCACCTGAAAGGATGATCTTGATCCCCTCATCCACGGGGATATCCGTATAGAAGACTTCTTCATTTTTGAAGAGTGCTATCTCACCGAGGTAAAGATTGTTTGTAGGAATATAAACAGCCCTCAGGAAAGATTCACGACCGTCTTTATCTGCCTTTATTGTATCCTCTTTTGTAAGAAAGCCGAAAACAAAGACACCAGGTCGTGGGTATTCAACGATAACGAATCTCTTGAAAGATGAACCTTTACTCTCCGGGGAAAAGGCATCAACAAGCTGTTTGATTGCTGTATAAATACCTTTGAAGACAGGTATTCTCAGCATAATTCTTTCAGAGTATTCAATCACCTTTCTCCCAAAGACATTTGTCGAGATAACACCCACAATAAATATGAGAACTATTGCCGAGATAAATCCGAGGCCCGGGATATGGTAGCCGAGGATAGCGTCGTAAAAAGGTCCGAGAAGACCATCAACAAACTTAAAAAACCATCCTATGATGAGAAAAGTGATGATAACAGGGATTGATACGAGGAGCCCTGCAAGAAACCTTCTCTTGAAGGTAGCACGCACGGAAATCGCTATATCACTTGCCAACCTTAGCCATCACCTCATCAGGAATGTCAAAGTTCGTATAAACATTCTGTACATCGTCATGGTCTTCGAGGGCTTCAATCAACCTGATCATCAGCTCCGCGGATCGTCCATCAAGGGCAACATAGCTTTTGGGAAGCATGGTTATCTCTGCAAGGGATAGAGGAATCCCTGCTGATTCCAGAGAAGCCTTTACTTTATTTATATCCTCAGGTGCTGTAATAATCTCATAACTGTCTTCTCCAGGGTCGTTCTTCATATCTTCAGCACCTGCTTCAAGGGCAGCGGACATCAGGGAATCTTCGTCGATTTTCGTCTTTTCAACAAGGATATATCCTTTCTTCTCAAACATCCAGGCAACGCACCCTGCTTCACCCAAATTTCCATCGTGTTTAGTCAAGATATGTCTTATCTCTGGAACTGTCCTGTTTTTATTGTCTGTAAGTACTTCTAACAGTATAGCCGTACCACCGGGGCCGTACCCTTCATATATAGACTCTTCGTATGCCACACCGGGAAGCTCACCTGTGCCCTTCATAATCGCCCTCTTAATATTCTCCTGGGGCATATTCACCTCTTTTGCCTTCTCTATTGCAACCCTTAGTCTCGGGTTTCCATCAGGGTCTCCACCGCCAAGTCTTGCAGCAACAGAAATTTCTTTAACAATCTTTGAAAATATCTTCCCTTTTTTCGCATCAACAACAGCTTTTTTGTGTTTAACCTGTGCCCACTTCGAATGTCCAGACACGACAGCCCTCCAAATAAGTTATCCTTGATCTAAAGCTAAAAAGTATTTACTGATGAGTTCATAAGTAAAACCACACCCCCTCACCCTTGCCCTCTCCCACCAGGGGAGAGGGAGTAGATTTCCCCTCCCTTGATGGGAGGGGATTGAGGGGAGGGTGTAAAAATATGTGTTCTTACTTATGGTCTTATTAGTAAAAGCTATTTTTATGATAATTCTACGGTAACTATACTGTCAAGATTCTATACTATATTCCTTAATCTTTGTGAGGAGTGTCTTGTAGCTTACTCGAAGGAGTTCTGCCGCCTTGCTTTTATTCCCCTTTGTCTGCTTGAGGGCCTCAGCAATGCGCTGGGTTTCTGCAATCTTCAATGCTTTTTTCGCTACATCTTCGAGGGTTCCCTCCAATAACAGAGGCCGCTCCATGGAATCTGGCACAGATCGTTGGGTATGAACAATATGTTCAGGGATAATGATATCTCCATCACAGAGGATGACAGCCCTTTCTATGGTATTCTCAAGTTCCCTCACATTACCTTTCCAGTGATAGTTCATAAGGATATCGAGAGCATCTTTTGAAATACTCTTTTGAGAGGTCTTTAACTCAAGGCAATACCTATTGATGAAATATTCTACAAGTAAGGGGATGTCTTCTTTTCTTTCTCTCAATGGGGGTATCTTAACAGGAAATACATTCAGCCTGTAATAAAGGTCTTCCCTGAAACTTTTATCCTCAACAGCTTTTTCGAGATCTTTGTTGCTTGCAGCAACAATCCTTACATCGACCTTAATGGTCTTTACACCCCCTACTCTCTCTATTTCACTTTCCTCAATCGCTCTCAAAAGCTTCGACTGGGGTGTAAGTTCCATGTCACCAACTTCATCGAGGAATATCGTACCCCCATCGGCAAGCTCAAATTTGCCGAGTTTCTTTGCATCTGCTCCTGTAAAGGAACCTTTTTCATGGCCAAAAAGCTCAGACTCGAGAAGGTCTTTTGGAATAGCCGCACAATTAATCGGCACGAAGGGATAGTTCCGCCTGTGACTCAGATTATGTATCGCCCTCGCAAATAGTTCTTTTCCTGTTCCACTTTCGCCGAGGAGAAGCACCGTTGTCTTCGTAGGTGCAACCTTCTGTACCAGCTGTGCAACATCTGTTATCTTCTCGCTCTTGCCAATAATCCTTGGAAGTCCAAGTTTTGATGCAAACTCCTCTTTTAAAAGTATATTCTCTGTGAGAACTCTCTGCGTCTCAAGCGCCCTCTTTATCAGCATGAGGAGATGGTCTATATCAAAAGGTTTTGTAATAAAGTCGAAAGCGTCCTCTTTCATTGCCGCAACGGCTGTCTCGACTGAACCATAGGCTGTCATAACGATAACAGGCATGAGCTGATTTTCTTCTTTCGATGCCTTGAGGATTTCTATACCATCTTTTTCAGGAAGTTTAAGGTCTGTCACGACAAGGTCTATCCTCCTCTCTTTGAGATACCGTATACCTTCCATACCATCTTTGGCAGAAATGACCTTATAGCCTTCAGACTCTAAGGCGTCCCTTAACATCTGTGCCATTGATTCTTTGTCTTCTACAATAAGAATAGTCTCCATACGTTACATCCTCGCTTCTTTAAGAGCGTCCTTACAGGCACATCTTCTCTCACTGGGTATGAGATTAAACGTCTTCTCCAGAAGATTCCCCACACGTTTGGTAGTACCTCTCATCGTTTCTGTAACCTCTGTTGTTGTGAGCCTCTTTTTCGTAATTCCTGCAGCATAATTTGTAACTACGGCAACACCTGCAAGACAAAGTTCTGCTTCTCTTGCTAAAGCCGTCTCGGGCATCGCTGTCATTCCCACAATATCAATTCCCAAGTTCAAAAACATTTTTATCTCTGCCCTGGTTTCTAACCTCGGCCCATTCATACACACATACGTCCCTGACCTCCTTAACTCTATATCTGCCTCTTTGCCTGCTTTAAAAACAGACTCTCTCAATTCAGGGCAATACGGTTCTGTAAAGTCTATATGCACAACTTCGTCGCCATCATAGAATGTAGACTCCCTGCCTTTAGTCATATCTACAATCTGATCAGGGACAACAATCATTCCTGGTTTTATTTCAGACCCTATGCCTCCGACGGCGCTAATGGATATAATCCTTTCTACACCGAGTTCTTTAAAACCCCAAATGTTTGCCTTATAGTTTATCTTATGCGGAGGGATATGGTGTTTCAAGCCATGTCTTGGAAGAAATACGACTTCTCTGCCAGAGAACTCACCAATCATGTAAGTATCTGAAGGTTCTCCAAAGGGAGTTGAAATCTTCTTGTAATCTGTGATGGTTAGGCCTGGTATATCATAAAGACCACTTCCCCCGACAACCCCTATCTTCGGCATACATCCTCTTTATAAATAATAGCAGATTATGAAAAATAGTAACACGTTTGTGTAACTAATGAGCAATCTTAGTTTTGTCTGGAAAAGGAAATACTATCTCAGTCTGCTAACCATCTGCCACATCTGATATAATTTAAACATGCTCGACAAGGAACTTCTTTTAAAGATATTGAAAAAAGCATTATCATCCGGAGGTGAGTATGCAGAGATCTTTGTAGAGCAGAAAAAGCCCGTATCCATCCAACTTGAAGACAGAAAGATTGAAAAGGTAATCACAGGTATTGATTTTGGTTTGGGTATACGTCTTATTTATAACGGCAGATCTGCCTACGCCTATAGCAACGACTTATCTGAAGAATCTCTCCTGAGGGCGGCGTCTGAAGTAAGCAAGGCCGCATCTGGCAAGGCTACTGATTCTGTTATTGATCTGAGTACCAAAACTCCATCTGTTTCCTTTGATATAAAGCTCTTTCCAGAAGACATACCCGTAGAGAAAAAGATATCCCTCATGAGAAAGGCAGATGCTGTTGCAAGAGACTATGACAAGAGAATAAGACAGGTCAGTGTCATCTACAATGACTTTATCCAAAGGGTCCAGATTGCAACGACAGATGGAACAGTCGCTGAGGATGAAAGGGTTCATACAATCGCTGTAATTCAGGTAATTGCCGCAGATAACGGTATCATACAGACAGGATACGAATCTATAGGTGGTTTCATTGGCTTTGAGCTCTTCGATGAAATAGATATTGAGGAGTTAAGCATAAAGACAGCTAAAAGGGCTTTGATGATGCTTACTGCCAGGAGGGCACCGGGCGGAAGAATGCCTGTTGTCATTTCATCTGAGGCAGGGGGAACCATGATACATGAGGCTATAGGTCATGGACTCGAGGCCGATTTAGTGCAGCAAGGGGTATCCGTTTACTCAAAGAAGATAGGACAATTGGTTGCATCCCATCTTATAACAGTAATCGATGACCCAACGCTTCAAAAGAAAAGAGGCTCCTTCAGGTTTGATGATGAGGGTACACCTTCTCACCAGAATGTCCTCGTAGAAAAGGGCATTTTAAAAAGCTACATGTACGACAAATTAACAGCACTAAAAGACGGGGTAATCTCAACAGGCAATGGCAGGCGGCAATCATACCAGCACAGACCTATCCCAAGGATGACAAATACCTTGATTGCCCCTGGTGAAACTTCTCCAGAGCACGTTGTAACCTCTGTAGAATATGGCCTCCTCGTTACAAAAATGGGAGGAGGACAGGTCAATACTATTACCGGTGATTTTGTGTTTGAGGTGCAGGAGGGTTACCTTATCAAAAAGGGCATGGTAAAAGAACCTGTCAAAGGCGCAACCCTCGCAGGAAATGGCCCAGAGGTTTTGAAATCCATAGACATGGTCGGTTCTGATTTAGGATTTGCCATCGGGACATGTGGTAAAGATTCACAGGGCGTCCCTGTCTCTGATGCAATGCCAACAGTCAGGATCCCCGAGATGGTAGTTGGAGGCGAGATATAAAACTGTGTCAAATACTCCTCAATCCATAGATTATAAACAACACCCTTGTCTCTATCATACTCTGGCTATGACTCATGGAAATTCCGTCCCTCTGCAAGAACCCTCTTTAAAAGCCCATGCCCGACAGAGTTTGAATTCTTCAGAGGTCAGAGGACCTTCTTGAAGTTGCTGGCATTATATTTGCTTAAATATCAGCCGCAATTATGCGCCTACAAAGGACTTTAAAACAAGAGGTAGTTTTCGAAGGTATCGGGCTTCATACAGGTCGGTACTCAAAGGTGCGCCTAAAACCAGCGCAGAGAGACACGGGAATAATATTCACACGGATGGATAAGGAAATAGCATTAAAAGCCTCTGTGAGTTCCGTTTCGGATACCGCTTTTTCAACTACCCTTGCATATGACGGAGTAAGGATCAGAACTGTTGAACATCTCCTTGCAGCCTTATCCGGGCTCGGGATAGATAACCTGATCGTGGAAGTCCATGGTTCTGAGATACCCATTCTTGACGGGAGCTCAATAGAACTCATCAGCCTCATCCTTGAAAGTGGAATCGCAAAACAGGGCAAGAAAAGACCCTTCCTCAGGATAACCAATCCTGTGGTATTTACTGAAGGGCATACCGAGATTGCTGTGTTTCCCCATGATGGAAGGCACATAACATACAGAATTCATTTTAATCATCACTTCCTTGGAGAGCAGAAGTTGAGTCTAGAAATTACCGAGGAAAACTTTGTAAAGGAAATTGCCCCTGCAAGAACCTTTGGTTTCCTTAAGGACGTCGAATATCTGAAGGCAAATGGTTTTGCAAAGGGTGGTTCTCTTGAAAATGCCATAATACTTGGGAGTGATGGGGTATTAAATTCCTCAGGCCTGAGGTTCAAAGACGAATTCGTGCGTCATAAAATGCTTGATCTGATAGGTGACCTATCCCTCATCGGATTTCCCATTTATGGTCATATTATTGCTAACAAGTCAGGCCATACGACAAACCTGAAATTTCTGAAAAAACTTATCTCTTATCAGAACTGCTGGGAAATAGTCTCAGAGATACCCCAACCCTCTCCCGCTTATGCGGAAATTTCCTTAATTTTCAACAAGTTATAAATTTTACTTGAATTTTTCTGAAAATTAAGTTTCATTAAGAAGGAGAAGACCGCAAAAAGAGAGGCTGGAGAATTTCTCCTCCAGCCTTAAATCGTGTGTGTGCAAGTGGAGCAGGATTATTTCTTCTTTGCGGTCTTCTTCGCTGTCTTCTTCGCTGCTGCCTTTTTGGTTGCCATCAAATACTCACCCCCTTTCACCCCGCTTCCACCTCGTAGGCGGACAGGGCGGGTCATCTGAGCTCACAGTCTTCCGATAAGGGCAATCCTTTTCCCTGATAAAAGTCTTTTCAGATTTGCATCACCCTTTTTCTTCTTCAGTTCGTATTCTTCCTCATCGACAATAGTGCAGTTAATCTTTCGGTCAAACCTTCTTTCAATATCCTTCAGTTCTTTGGTAAGGGAAGAAAGTGCACCAATGACAAAAAGATCAACGGTATTGACATCATCTCCTTCCGCATATGGACCGTAAAGGAATGCAGCCTTTGCACCAAAGGCCCTCAAGACCGCCTTGACTGCGCCAGGCAAACCGAGAGACTTAGTTATCAAATTCTTCAGCTCAGAAAACAGGGGGGATTCTTTGTTCGCCCGAAAATATTTAAGGTTGGCAACCTTTTCGCTCATCACGATACCCATCTTTTCGAGATTGTCAAGTTCTCTCTTCACACCGGAGGGATTTTTTCTGAGGAGTTCTGCAATTTCTCGAATATAGAATTGTTCGTCTGGACTGTTCAGAAGGAGTGACAGGACATCCGCCCTTATTGATGATGAGAATAAACTCTTTAACATCTCTAACCTGTATACTTTTATAAATCAAAATATTCTATTTGTCAACAGAAAAATTATATTTAAGAACAAATAATGCATTTTAGTGAACGATTTTTGTTATGCCATTATTGAGAACAATTGTTCTAAAATCTTGAACTTTTATTTTCTGATCATCTGCCTGACCTTTTTCAGGTTTTCATAATCATCAATCTCTCTCTTCTTTGGTGTCTCGAGTATCAAGGGGATCCCCCTGAAAGGCACATGTTTAAGAAACTGACTTAATCCCCGTGCACCTATCTTTCCACGGCCGATATGCTCATGCCTGTCTACTCCTGCCCCGAGGTCACCCTTTGAGTCATTCAGGTGAACAAGTTTTACTTTATCAAGACCGATGTATTTTTCTATTTCCTCTGAAATGTGCTGTACCCCTTCCTCACTGCCAATGTCATATCCTGCTGCAAAGGCATGGCAGGTATCAATGCATACACCTGCTATCAACGATCCTTTCACGGCATCCAAAAGATCTGAAAGGTCTACCATCCTGGAGGAGATATCTCCTCTCTCACCTGCAGTATTTTCTATCAGAAGACCTGCCTTCCAGCGACTCAGCATAGCAACTTCTTTTAATGCAGCAATTGCCCTTTTCCTTGCAACTCCTTCGTCATCACCTGATGCACTTCCGGGGTGAAGTATGACGTATTCAGCACCTATAGCATCAGCTCGGTCCATTTCTATCGCAAGGAGATCAAGGGACCTCTTCCTTACATCTCTATTTCCTGATGCAATGTTTATCAGATATGATGTATGGATATAAAGGGGGGTCATATGTAAATGAGACCTGAGTGATCGAAACCTCATAACCTCTTCTCCAGAAATCGATTTTACAGCCCATCCCCTCGGATTATGAGAAAAGATCTGCAGGGTATTACACCCAAGTGCCTTCGCTCTTTCTAAACTATGATGTAATCCCCCGGCAATAGAGGTATGGACTCCAATCCTTCTCACCATCTGTTCACCTCCAAGCTCTTTTCAAATACCCCTTTTTCTCATCTTCCCCTACCCCTCCCTGTCCTTCCCTTACCAAGGAGAGAATAGGTTAAGGTTAAAAGAGGGGAATTTTTTACAGTATGAGCTCACAAACGTTTTGCTACTTACCTGTTCCATTGTTGTCAGATTCAATGCGTGGCATTGACAATCTCATAGTGATTATATTATTTTATTTAATTCTCTGATGAAAGAAGGTAAAAATATGAAAACGCAATTTGCCTCAAAGGGTGATGTCGAGAGAAAGTGGTATCTTGTTGACGCCAAAGATGCTATCCTTGGAAGACTTGCGACGAAGATAGCCACTTACCTTCGCGGCAAAAATAAATCAATATTTACTCCTCATATCGATACAGGCGATTTCATTATTGTTGTCAATGCAGACAAAATAAGGCTCACAGGCAAAAAGCTTGAGAATAAGATTTACTATCACCATTCAGGTTATCCAGGTGGCCTCAAGGCCGAATCTGCAAAAGACCGCCTGAACAGGAAGCCAGAAGAGGTCATTATGGATGCAGTGTGGGGAATGCTTCCAAAGGGAAGGCTCGGTCGAGCAATGTTAAAAAAGCTTAAGGTATACAGAGGACCTGAACACCCACACAAAGCACAGAAACCGGAAATATTGCCTTTTAAGCAAAAAAAACATAAAGGAGTTGTAGATGCCTGAGATTCAATACAACGCAACGGGAAGAAGAAAAACATCTATAGCAAGGGTGACCATGACCCCAGGGGATGGCCAGATCATAATTAACGGAAAACCTGTTAATGTTTATTTTCCCAGAGAGACAATGAGAATGATGCTCCGTCAGCCAATCGAGCTTGCCGGCATTACAGGGAAATACAACATTAAGGCAACTGTAACTGGTGGTGGACATACGGGTCAGGCAGGTGCAGTGAGGCACGCTATAACACGGGCGATTGTTGATATGAATAGTGACCTCCGTTCGAGACTCAAGAAAGAAGGTTTTCTCACAAGAGATCCCCGGGAAAAAGAGAGAAAGAAGTACGGTCAGAAGGGCGCACGGAAGAGATTCCAGTTCTCTAAGAGATAAAATGAAAGTCATTAGTCATCAGCCATTAGTCATCAGTCACCGGTTTTTAGTCCTTGAACTAATGACTAGTGACTATTGACCATTGACTGATGCTAAAAGTTGCCATATGCGGCGGCAGTGGATATACAGGAGGCGAATTACTCCGTATCCTTTCCCGCCACCCATCAGTTACCATTACAGCTGTCACTTCTGAAAGATCAGCAGGGAAATCTGTCGTTGACCTTTTTCCAAACCTTCATACACATTCGAACCTCATATATGAGCCCTTAAGGGCTGGGAATATCCTCAATACGGCAGACCTGTTTTTCATGGCACTTCCACATGGAGAGTCACAAGAAACTGTAGACCTTTTTTTCAGACAGGGAAAGAAGGTTATTGATCTCTCCGCAGACTATAGGCTCAAAGATGCAAAGACATACCAGCAATGGTATAACGTGGAACATAAGTTTCAAAAAACGCTTGATAAGGCTGTCTATGGCCTCCCCGAACTTTACAGGAAAAAGATTTCCAGGGCAAACCTCATAGCGAACCCTGGTTGCTATCCGACGGGTGCAATTCTTGGACTCTATCCTGCAATAAAAAATAAACTCATTGATGTTGCTTCGATCGTCATAGATTCAAAATCTGGAACAAGTGGCGCAGGAAGAAAAGCTGAAATTGCATTCTCCTTTTGCGAGGTGAATGAAGGGTTTAAGGCATACGCTATCGCAACCCACAGGCATATACCCGAGATAGAACAGGAGCTTTCAGCAATAGCTGGCAAGGATATAAAGGTAAACTTTACTCCTCATCTCGCCCCCTTTGACAGAGGGATACTTTCAACCATATATTCCAGGCTTACGAAACATATGGATACAAATAAAATCATAGAACTCTATAAAAAAACATATGTCAACGAGCCATTTACCAAGGTGCTTGAAGAAGGAAGATTTCCTAACGTAAAGAATGTGCGCGGAACAAACCTTTGTGAAATCGGACTCATGGTAAACCAAAGGACAAATACACTTATTATCGTCACTGGAATAGATAATCTTATAAAGGGTGCTTCAGGACTTGCTGTACAGAACATGAATATCATGATGGGTTTTGACGAAAAGACTGCACTTGATACAGCAGGTCTGTTTCCATAAAACATAGTATGACCCCTAAAGGATTTCTCTTTTCCACCGTAGAGGCTGCAATCAGATACCTACACCGTAAAGACCTTGCTCTCATATATTCCACAGTAAAGGCAAACATAGCTGGCACATTTACAACAAATCAGGTTAAAGCTGCGCCTGTACAATTAGACATGAAAAAAATAAGGTCAGGCAAGGGGCAGGCTATCGTAGTTAACAGCGGTAATGCCAATGCATGCACAGGCAGGAAAGGCATGCAGGATGCTGCAGATACAGCAGAACACGTTGCTCATGGACTCAATATAAAACCCTCTCTTGTCTATGTCTGTTCAACGGGTGTAATAGGTTTACCCATGCCTATGGAGAGAGTGAGACCAAAGATTTCTGAATTAACAGATAATCTCGGCAAATCAAACATACAGGATGTTGCAGCAGCAATAATGACTACAGACACATTCCCTAAAATTGTACATAAAAAAGTAATGATTGGTAACAAGACAGGCACCATCGCTGGTATCTGTAAAGGCGCTGGAATGATATGCCCACATATGGCAACGATGCTCTGTTTTCTGATGACAGATATTGCATTAGAACAGAAGACACTGTTCAAAACACTTAAGGATGCAGTAACGAACTCCTTCAACAGGATCACTGTTGATGGTGACAGATCAACGAATGACACGGTTCTTATCATGGCAAATGGTATGCTCGGCAATCCTATGATCACAGAAAAGTCAGAATCGTACCCTATCTTTAAAAAGGCTCTCCATGAAGTCACCTTTAACTTATCAAGATTAATTGTGAAGGATGGTGAGGGAGCATCTAAGTTCATAGAGATAGAGGTTCATGGTGCGAAGAGCGAAACTGATGCGGAAAAGGCAGCTTTTGCAGTGGCGAATTCGAACCTCGTGAAGACAGCCATCTATGGAAATGATCCAAACTGGGGTCGTATCATGGCAGCCCTCGGATATTCAGGCACTAAGATAAACGAGGAAAAGATCGATATCTATTTCGGGAAAGTAAAAGTTGTACATAAAGGAATGAGTACAGGAAAAGATGAAAAGGCAGCGGAAATTTTAAAAGGAAAAGAGATCAGGATAATTATTGACCTCAATCTTGGAGGGTCCTCTGTAAAGATCCTGACCTGTGATCTGACAGAAGAATATATTAGAGAAAATAAATCTTACAGGACCTAAATATCTTCAAGTAATACTTTATATTGTTCCTTTAACTTTCTATCAAGTCGTATTTCCTGCTCCCCAGGCCAAGCCGTTCTGCTTCTTCTATCTGAATCCAGTATGGTTTTTCAGAAATCTTGTATAAGATCTCTTCGCCTTTTGCTACTGCTTTCTCCTCTGGAGCTGATTTCGGTAGGGGCTCGGCCTTCAAAAGCATATCTACACTTGCCTGTTCAATCGAGACGATATCTTCTGACAGAAGAATACCTTGATCCTGTATAAATGCCTCCTTGCATAAGTTTTTGGTTCTCTCTTCATTGAATAAATATCTTACTTACTTTTTGCTCTTTAATCCATTGGGCTATTCCTGAAATATCCTCATCGGTTCCAACAGCAATGCAGCCTGATGTCCAGTCGTACCGTGTGGTCATACTTCCAAACCTCCTAAAAGCTCGGAGTGGTCCATGAATGCCGATGGCACTGCCAGAGTATCCATTTGAAACCTGTTCCTGGGTTGGATAACTTACCGGAATAAAAGTGTGGAAACGATCCGATGGCCGTGGAGTTCCAAGCGCATATTCCCCGAGCGGGGTTTTCTTGTCTCCCCTTTTACGCTTGTCAACACCGCCTCTCCCCAGAGCCACTCCAAATTCCCCCACTGATCTATTTTCCTGACATAACCACATCTTGCGATTGTTTGTATCGACAAAAAGAGAGGTATGAAACTTTTCGCATGGATCATTATTAGCTCCGCAGCAAACTACCGGATAGAAAAAGAGAGTAACATGAACAGCAAGTATTATGACAAAAGAGCAAGCTGAGGTAACTAATAGTTTGTTCATAATATACTTCATCTAACCTTTTATAATCTATCGTTATAAAAGGGAGAAATGAGGTGATAAGAATCACGAAAGCCTGAAAAGTTTGAGGTGATATTTAAAAGTGCTATTGAGGAAAGTAGAAATAAGGAGTCGTGTATGGTGGGGGCAGCTGTACATGTGTCTGGCGATCGTTAAAAGTTTTAGATAGATACCTCTTTGTCAGGGATCGTAAAGAAAAATGTCGATCCTTTACCAGGCTCTGACTTTACCCAGATACAGCCGCAGTGGCTTTCCACGATTTTTTTGCAGGTAGCCAAACCAATGCCGGTACCAGGATATTCTTTCTTATTATGCAAACGCTGAAATATTTCGAAGATTCTCTCACTGTACTCTGCCGGGATACCAATACCATTGTCACTCACCGAAAAAAGCCATTCTTTTTCCTTTCGTTCTGCCGAAATATGGATATGTGGTTGCTCCTCACCGTGGAACTTTATTGCATTGTTTATGAGGTTTTGCAGTAACTGACTCAGCTGTATTGGGTCAGCCATTACTTCAGGTAAAGGGTCATAGGTCACTACCGCGCCGCTCTGCTCAAGAGTAACCCTGAGATTAGTGAGAGAGCGGTTTAGAACTTCAGTACAGTCAGTCTGCACAAAAGGCTTACCACTGGCACCCACACGTGCATATGACAACATGTCACTGATAAGTGTCTGCATTTGCATCGCCTCATCTATTGTTTCAGCTATAAACTTATCTGCTTCTGAGTCAAGTTTGCCTTCACATCGCTTCTTCAGAAGTTTCAAACCAATTGTTATAGCAAGCAACGGCTCCTTCAGGTCATGCGACGCTGTAGAGGCAAACTGTTCCAATTCGGCATTGGAACGTGCCAACTCTTCTGTCATTTTCTTCAATTCTTCCTCTGCCCGCCTGCGTTCCTGTTCACTACGTCTTATTCTTCGCATGCTTAAATTGATCCCGCTTAAACCCACCACCCATAACAAACCATGAACCACTGAAAATGTTAGGATATTCCTGTTCTCAATTGCTATCAGTGGCTCCATGGGTATCGAAACGCTAATACCGCCCCGGGTATCTCCCTCATGGTATCCCTGTTTAACGTGGCATTTCAGACAGCGTTCCTCTGTAATAAAAGGGTGCATTAAGCGAAAAAACTTTTTGCCTCCTATTTTTTCTATTGAACTGATTTCGGTCTTTCCGTGTTCGAAAGCCTTGAGTGCCTCAGTCTCCCAGGTATCAGGAGCGTTTTCAGGGCGGATTGGGTTCAAACTGGTAATGTGTCCGCTAACACCATAGTCCTCTTTCATCAGTTCATACACTTGGCGAGTCATGTAGGCGGATTTACTAAGGTAAGATGTCTGCCTGATGGCGTTGTGATATCGCGTTCCGGTATGCCTGATAAGTAAGGATTAGGTTGCGTCTCTTCGGTCACTGGAACATAGACACCGCCATGCATGGCATTCCAGCGGCGGTATAATATGTCTTTTACGTAACTAATGTCTGCCTGAATGCGCGCTCCTTCCAGGGTCTCATTTTTTATCCGGATCATACTCCATACTAATGATGCAGCAACAATGATTGTCCATATTACCACTAAAACCTTGATGTAACGTTCTATCAGGAACAGTGGCGATATATTCTTTTTAGAATCCTTCATGATCCCTTCTCTCATGCTCGAATTCTTTTGTTCCTATTTCAGTAATCCTTCTATTGATTAATAATATAAATATACATTATTTTTAGGAAAATTTAGTTAATGATGGTTTAAGTGAAAAAAGACTTTTTGTCTCGTAATCTTGAGTTCTTTTTTGGCTTAAGGTTTTTATAGCAGGGTTTGCAGATATGACAGTAGCAAAGCGGAATTCAATGGATATAATATTTTATTCAAGGAAGATTTATATCTTACACGTCTTGTTATTCCTTTTTATTAGGAATATTTACTGTCAGGGTAGTTCCTTTGTATCGCATGAAGGGTGCGACTGTAATTGATCAAAGTAGGCTGCAATAAGGCTATTTCGCAACCTTGTTATAAATCCACCCTATCAGTGCGCCGCTTATGAAACCATCAACAAGGCCATAGATAAGGCCGAGGATACTGCCAGAAGGTGAGATGGTATATCCAGGATAGAGAGACTGAGGAAGAGCATAAAGAAAAAATCTTCCATACCCTGTGAAATATGAAAGCCACGTGGTTAGAAATAATGCACCACCCCACACTAATCCAAGAGCTATACCCAGTGCAACAGGCTTAAATGTGTTCATGGTTATGGAAAAAGGAATCTTTCAAAATTTTAAAAAAGTATACCATAAGAGGGATCATAGAAAGAATCTCATCTCAATTTTCATTATAATAAAGACAGGATCTCCGAAATTTTCAAGAATTAAAATTAATTTCGTAGACACTGATATTATCTATGATTAAACCAAGCAAAGAAAGGAGATTATATGTTAGTAAGAGATTGTATGTCGAAAAAATTGATTACGATTGATGAGGATACACCAATAATTAAGGCCTTCAGGATTATGAAGGATAACAACATCAGAAGACTTCTTGTTATAAGGAATGAAAAATTAATAGGAGTTATTACTGATAGGGATTTAAAGGAGGCTACACCCTCAAAAGCTACTTCCCTGGATGTTCACGAGATATACAGTCTCCTCAGTGAAATTAAGATTAAAGATATCATGTCCAAAGATCTTCTCACAATCGGACCGGATGAATCTATTGAGAAGGCTGCCATGCTTATGTTGCAAAAAAAGATATCGGGCTTGCCTGTAGTAGAGGGAGGAAATCTGGTAGGAGTTATAACTCAAACCGACATATTTAAGGCTTTAGTGGATATCAGTGGTTTAACCCGAGGAGGGGTAAAAATTGCCGTAGAACTACCAGATATCCCTGGTACTACTCAAGAGGTAATCAACATTATTAGAACGCACGGCGGTAGGATACTAAGTGTCATGACATCCTATAATGTGGACAAGGAGGGGCACAGACATTTGTTTGTTCGAACTGATATGGAGGAAAAAAAATTGCATGAACTCCTTGAGGTTATCGGGAAGCGTTTTAAAGTCCTTTATGCAATAAAGGATGTAATGGTATAGGGGGAAGTATGGAATCCAAAAAACTTACACCTGAAGGTACCACGAGTGTTCTTTTGAAAGAGGAACGCAGATTCGAGCCTTCACCTGAGTTTATTAAGACCACGAATGTATACAACTGGATGGTAAGGCACGGTATTAAAGATGAAGACCAATTACGGGCCTGGGCTGATGAAGATCTTCAAAGGTTCTGGGTTGAGATGATAAAAGAGGTGGGATTAAGTATTGATGGATATTCTCGGGTACTGGATTGGAATCCGCCATATGCAAAGTTTTTCGTGGGAGCAAAGTATAACATCATCCTTGATGCCTTAGACAAACATAAATCAAAAGACAAGGTTGCCTATTACTGGCAAGGAGAACCTGCGACAGATAAGGGAATTCCCCTGGAGGAAAAGGCATTTACGTACGCAGACCTTTACAGAGAAGTGAATAGATTTGCCAATGCCCTGAAAATATTAGGTATCAAGAAAGGCGACAGAGTAGAAATTTACCTCCCTATGATAGTTCAACTTCCTGTTGCTATGCTTGCCTGTGCCAAGATCGGAGCCATACATTCTGTTGTGTTCTCTGGTTTAAGTTCTATTGCTTTACGAGAGAGATTAAATCATGCAGAGGCAAAGGCAATAATAACCTGTGATGGGTTCTACAGGCGTAGCAAGGTTGTCAGGCTCAAGGAGCAGGTTGACGAAGCACTATTAGATGCACCCACGGTAAGGCATGTCATCGTTTATAAACGCCTCTCTGAAGAGGTTTTACCAAAAAAAGACGTTAAGTGGTATCCAGGAGATCCATTGAACCCTCGGGAAAGAAGAGATTACTGGTGGGATGAACTTATAGAGAAGACAGAAGAATTTCTCCCTCAGATCGGTCTCACTATCGACGAATGTGAAACAGAGATATTAGACGGAGAAGATCCTCTTTATATACTCTATACTTCTGGCACCACTGGAAAACCAAAGGGTGTAGTCCATGTGCATGGAGGCTATGCATTAGGTACGTCCCTCACTCTGAAATGGGTATTTGATCTTAAAGAGGGCGATGTCTGGTGGTGTTCAGCTGATATTGGCTGGGTTACAGGACACAGCTATATTGTCTATGCCCCCCTCATCCTTGGGATTAGCTCGATTTTATATGAAGGGGCACCTGATTGGCCTGACCCCGGAAGGTTCTGGTCTATCATCCAGAGGTACAAAGTAACTGTTTTCTATACCTCTCCCACAGTGATTCGACTATTCATGAAATTTGGAGAAACATGGCCAAAGCTCTATGATCTGAGTTCTTTACGGCTTTTGGGTAGCGTCGGAGAACCCATAAATCCTGAGGCATGGATGTGGTATTTCGAAAATATCGGGGGAGAGAGATGTCAAATCATGGATACGTGGTGGCAGACTGAAACAGGCAATTTTATTATATCGCCTCTTCCCATCACTCCTCTGAAGCCTGGTTCAGCAACAAAACCTCTGCCAGGATTCAAGGCAGACATCTATGATGAAAAAGGAAATCCTGTTTCAGCTGGTACAGGTGGCTATCTCGTAGTAACTCAGCCCTGGCCAAGTATGCTTAGAGGTCTTTATAAGGCTTCTGGAAGGTATGCTGAAGGATATTGGGGAAAATACCTCAATGTATATCTTACAGGAGATTTAGCCCGCAGAGATGGAGATGGATACTTCTGGTTACAGGGAAGGGCTGATGATGTGTTGAATATTGCTGGACACCGTATCGGAAATTCCGAAATAGAATCAGCTCTCATAACCCATCCGACAGTAGCAGAAGCAGCAGTAGTTGGAATGCCGCATGAAATAAAGGGGCAGTGCATTGTGGCTTTTGTAGCCTTGCGACATGGTGAACAGGCTAACCCATCCCTTATCAAAGCATTAATAGGACATGTTGAGAAAGAGATTGGCAAGATCGCCCGTCCAGAAAATATTCATTTTGTGCCGGATTTACCAAAAACAAGGAGCGGTAAAATTATGCGCCGTGTGGTACGGAAAATAGCCATGGGGGAAGAACCAGGAGATATTACGACCCTTGCTAATCCTGAGGCTGTTGAGAAGATACGGGAGACTTTAGAAAAAGAAAAATCGGGAAAGGAGTAATTTTTCATTATGAAAGAGGCAATGTTTTACGAAAAACTCGATGAGAAGAAAGTCAGGTGTTTTCTCTGTGCTCATCACTGTCTCATCAAGGAAGGGAAGAGGGGCATCTGTTTTGTGCGCGAGAACATAGATGGCACTTTATATAGCCTTGTTTATGGCAAGGTTATCTCCATGAATATTGACCCAGTCGAGAAGAAGCCCCTTTTTCATTTCTTGCCAGATTCAACCTCTTTCTCCATCGCAACCGTAGGCTGCAATTTCCACTGCGCTCACTGCCAGAATTACGAGATATCTCAGTATCCAAAGGAACACGAAGGTGAAATCCTCGGACAGTACGTTACCCCAGAAGCCATCGTAGAGGCTGCAGAAAGAAATGGCTGTAAGAGCATATCCTATACCTATACGGAACCAACCATCTTCTTTGAGTTTGCCTATGATTGCGCAAGGCTTGCACACAAAAGAGGTATAAAGAATATATTTGTGAGTAATGGATATACAACCCCTGAAGCAACAAAAGCCATGGCACCTTACCTTGATGGAAATAACATAGACCTCAAGGGAAACAATGATTTTTACAAGAAAATATGTGGTGCCAAGCTTGACCCAGTAAAAGAGACGATAAAGCTCATGAAAGAGCTCGGTGTGTGGGTTGAGGTAACAACATTGATAATCCCTGACTATAATGATTCTGAAGAGGACCTGAGGAACATAGCAGAGTTTATCAAATCTGTTGACCCTTTTATGCCCTGGCATGTAACTCAGTTTTATCCGACCTATCTATTAACGGATAAACCACGGACACCTATAAAGACACTGCGGAGAGCAAGAGATATCGGTTTCGAAACGGGCCTCAAATATGTGTATGAAGGTAATGTTCCCGGAGAAGGCGGAGAAAATACCTATTGCCACAGCTGCAAAAAGCTTCTTATCAAGCGCTTTGGCTTCAGCATTATTGAAAACAGGGTTAAAGACGGGAGATGTTCAGAATGTGGGGCAGACATAAAAGGTGTGTGGAAATAGTCACAGATCGAGCATCATAAGGACTGCATCCTCCTTTGGCAATGTGTAATAGTTCTTCCTGAAACCCACATACCTGAAGCCAAAACGCTCATAAAATTGTATCGCATTGTGATTTGAAACCCTGACCTCAAGGTATAAGAACTTGCAACCTCTCTTCCTCAATTCATCGAGGACCTTTCCAACAAGTGCGGTGGCAATACCTCTTCTTCTCAGGTCAGGATGAACTGCAAGATTCAGTATATGGCCTTCATCGAGCAAATGGTTAGCACAGATATAGCCAGCAACCTCACCTTCAAGGAGGGCAACCCTGGTTATCGAATATGGATTAAAAATCTCTTTTAAAAAGGCTGTTTCAGACCAGGGGGTAGAGAAGGTTATGCGTTCGATCTTGAGAACTCCTGGGACATCTGTCCATTCCATTTCCCGGATAAATACATCAGTCATGGCTAATCAATTATATTAATAGCGAACTCTGTTTCAATTTTAATGCCTCAGAATAGTCCTTCTCATTCCACCCTCCCCCCCCAAAATCACCTCCCATCAAGGGAGGGGTTACTTTACTCTTTACTCTCTGCTTTCCCACTTCCTTTCAGTTCAGCCTCTGATCTTCTTATATAAAATGGAACAAGGCTAATAGGCTCAGAAAACTTACTTCTCAAAGCATTTTTAATTCCAAGGTAGGCTACATGAGCCGGTGAAGGCACCATCTTATCAGGAGATGCAAAAATAGCCCTTTCACCCATGAGATCGACAATTTCATTTCTATAAAGAATTGATCCATCGCCAGTAAAGATAATCTTTTCACCCGATAATCCCCCCACCACCCCTTTACTAAAGGGGGGCAAAGGGGGATTATTTTTAATTTCTTTTGTATCACCATGTGCCATAAATATTTCATTTATTTTTTCCAAAAGCCTGTTTACCTTTATTGACATTTCTTCTATCAGTCTTATAAACCCATCATCTTTCCATTCAAACACTGCCGCATATACCTCTTTCTTTCTTGCATCCAGCATGGCACAGACTGGGTATCGGCTAAAGGGAAAATTGTGTGCAAGTGCCTCGAGTGTAGGAACAGAGACTATAGGCTTCCCTGTTGCAAAAGAAAAGCCTTTAACCGTGCTCAAACCTATCCTGAGTCCTGTGAAAGAGCCTGGTCCTATAGCTACTGCAAAGAAATCCATATCGGCTATTTTATATCCTGATTGTTTCAGGACATATTCTATAGAGGTCATTAACCTTTCTGAATGTGTTGACTTCACATTCAACCTCACTTCAACAATCAAGCCCAATAGGTCATCCATGACTGCAACGCCTCCAAGCATTGTAGAAGTATCTATTGCGAGTACCCTCATAATATCTTCTCTTAAAATCTAACCTATACTATCTAACTTCCCAGCAAATTCAAAATCGAATCCCTCAGGTATTATTTCACATTGAAGACTTAATCATCCGTTGACCACTGTAGTTTATAATTTCTGTACATAAACAGTGCTGACCCAATAATACAGATTATGGCTGAAATGGTTACCGCCTTTGTTGTTCCTATTGAAGCTGCCAGCATGCCGATAAGGGCGTTCCCAATCGGGGCAAAACCGAGAAACACAAGGGCATACACACTCATCACCCTCCCCCTCAGGCTGTCTGATACAGAAAGCTGAACAAAGCTGTTTGCGGTCGCGAGGAAACTCACCATACCCCATCCTACAAATACGAGGGTAGCTATTGAAAGATAGATGGTCTTGGATACTGAAAAAACCAAAAGAAAAAATGAAAAACAGAGTGCCGAAATGGACATATACCTTTTCTTTTGTTGTATGTCACCTCTAAATGCTATAAACAGGGCTGCTGAAAGAGCCCCTATGCCTGTAGCACCAACAAGAAATCCATACCCTCCAGGACCTGCCCTTAACACCTCCCCTGCAAATACAGGAAGAAAAGTTACATACGGTATGCCTATGAGACTGAATACAGAAATAAGAAGGATGACACTGTAGATTTCAGGCTTGCTCTTTATAAACTGTATGCCTTCCATAAAATCTTTCATAAGCCCCTGAGAACTTGTTTTTATATAACCTTTCATCTTCATTTTTGAAAGGGCAATGATGACGGCAAAAAAACTTAAGGCATTCAGAAAAAAACATGCGGGGAGCCCCAGGTAAGCAATTGCCATCCCAGCGATAACAGGCCCGATCATGCGCGCTCCATTAAAGGCAGCAGAATTCAATGCTATAGCATTCATAAGATGCTCTTTCCCCACAATTTCTATAATAAATGCCTGTCTTGCAGGAATATCAAAGGCATTTACGGTGCCGAGGAATGTTGCAAAAAGTGCAACCTGCCAAACAGTTATCATATTTATATGTATTAGCACACCGAGAGAAAGGGCTGGTATGATAGACAATGCCTGAGTCAACAAAAGAAGGTTCCTTTTTCTGATCCTGTCAGCCACAATTCCCCCAAGAAGGGAGAATAAAAGTACCGGTAGCGAACTAGCGGCTGCAACCAGACCAAGATAAAAAGGTGATTTTGTCAGGCTGTACACAAGCCAGGCCTGTGCAACAGATTGCATCCATGTGCCTGACAATGAAATAATCTGACCAAACCAGAAGAGTCTGAAGTCACTTAAAGATAATGCTGAAAATCTTTCACCAGTTGCCATTTTTATATTTTAACCAAATATACTCTTGCAAAAATATCCTTTATGTAGCTGCAAGGCTTCAGCCTGCGCTTTTTGAGATGATAAAAACAAACAAATTACGCAAACTAAAGTTTGCGGCTACTTTTATTTATAAAACAATTCTTGATCGTGCCGGAGATAGCATTTGAGCGGATTCTTTTGCCGATAGTCAAACAGAATATAAACAAAAATCGAGAGGCAAAAGCCTCGGAGGGCGATAGACCTAGAATGAGCGAAAATACTATATCCGTCACGTGTGCAAAAATTTATGAAGAATATGGGCTAAATGTTATTGAGTTGGTTGAAGTTTTGAAAAATCAGCAATGATTGAGGCAGTTCTCCAGACCTCTATGAGCAATGCCAGCCTGTTCTGCTTTATCTCTTCCCTTTTGTCCATAACAAGGACGCGGTCAAAGAAATGGTTAATTGGGTCTGTTAGGGAAGTAAGAAGATTAATTGCATCATGGTATCTCTTCTCTTCAAGAAGGCGCTGCAAAGCAGACTCTACGGAATCGAGTCTTTCCTTCAGACTTTTCTCAGCTTCTTCTACAAAAAGTTCTGTCTTTAATTCAGGAGCTGCTTTCTTGGGAATAATATTATGAACACGTTTTATTGCGAGGAGGAAATTGTCGTAATCCTTATCCTCCTTGAATCTCTTCAGGGCATCAAGCCTTCCCTCTACATCTTTGAGATTAAGGCTAAGCGACATGGAAAGGATTGACTGTAAAAGGTCGTGACCGTATCCCTTATCAGAAAAAACGGGTTCAAACCTCTGCTCGAAAAATTGGAAAATTTTTTCCTCTACTTTCTCTAAAAGTGGGAACAGGCTTGTTAAATTTTGCAGGGCCTTGTGTATCAAATCTTTTAAAGGCAGGTTGTAGCCCTTCTCTAACATTATGGCAATAATTCCGAGTGCCTGCCTTCTCAGGGCAAAGGGGTCTTCAGAGCCTGTAGGGATAAGTCCTAAACAAAAGAAGGAGGTTATATTGTCTATCTTATCGGCTATGCTGAGAAGAGCTCCGACTTCTGTATGAGGAAGCTCTCCGCCCGAGTGCTTAGGTAGATACTGCTCTTCTAAAGCCATCGCAATCTCACTATCTTCAGCATCATGTAAAGCATAGTATTTACCCATGATTCCCTGGAGTTCAGTAAACTCCCTGATGATCCCTGTTAAAAGGTCTGTTTTTGAAAGCCATGCAGCACGGAGCAGTTTATCCTTTGCTGAAGGCAGGAGTTTCACGGAAAGAAAATCTGCAATAGAGACTATCCTTTCTGTCTTTTCAGAGAGACTTCCAAGTTTCTCCTGGAAGATAACCTTTCTGAGTTCCCCTATCCTGTCATTGAGAGTTTTTTTCCTGTCTTCTCCGAAATAGAATTTTGCGTCTTCAAACCTCGCCTTAATAACACGTTCCGCACCAATCCTTACGGTTTCTTCATTCTCACTTTTTGTATTGCTGACGACGATAAAATGATTGATGAGTCTGCCCCCTTCATTTTCTATAGCAAAGAATTTCTGGTGGTCCTTCATAACGGTAACGAGTAGTTCCTTTGGAAGTTCCAGGTACTCCCTCTGAAAACTACAGAGTACGGGAAAAGGATGTTCAACTAGAAAATTAACTGTCTCGATGAGCTCTTCATCCTCGATGGCTATTCCCCCTATTGAAGCAGAGAGCCTCCTGACACCCTCGAGGATCATCCTTCTTCTCTGTTCCTGATCAACAATAACACGATTGTTTTCAAGAAGATTTTTGAAATCTGATCCCTCCTTTATCTGGAACTTTGCAGGTGAAAGGAAACGGTGCCCATACGTCATGTTGCTGCTTTTTATCCCGTCAATCTCGAAATGAATAACATCCCTCCCAAACATCGCCAAGAGCCAGTGTATTGGCCTGGCAAATCTCATGCTCCCATTCCCCCATCTCATGGTCTTTTGGAAGCGTAACGAAAGGACAATCCTCCTTAACACTTCTGAAAGAAGGTCTTTTACTGCTAATCCTTTTTCTTCAACCACAGCAGCCACGTATTCGCCTTTTTCTTTCTTTTTTATAACAAGATTTTCTACCGTTACCCCTTGAGAGCTTGCAAATCTCACGGCCGCCTCTGTTGGATTTCCTCCATTATCAAAGGCCACCCGTTTTGGAGGACCAAATACTTCCCTCACACGGCTTTCCTGTTGCTCTGGCAACCCGTAAACGATAAGAACAATCCTTCTTGGTGTTGCATATGCCTTGATTTCAGAAAAAGTAATATAGTGTTCATTCAGGATTGTCGCAGCATTTTCCTTCAGGCTCTGAATTGCTCCGGGCAGAAACCCTGCGGGTATCTCCTCTGTGCCTATCTCCAGTAAAAGTAATGAATGACGTGTTGGTAGCATTTTAAGGTAAATAATTATACCCTTATAAAAGATTGATTGACAAGGAAAAAGGGCTTTCAGTATAGTATGCCCAGATATGATTTTTGCCCACCGCAGTACTCAATAGAAAGGTAAAAACTATGCCGGACCTCATAAAGAAAAGATCGAAAAAGGCTGGCCTTCCACCAGGGACGCTTGTTCATATTGGTGAAAGAAAGGCTGAGGAAATAAAAATCACTATATTGGATTATGACGAGACGCAATTTCAGGAAAGGTTTTCAAAAACGTTTGATGAATGTTTCATTTTCAGAGATAAGTCAACCGTAAGATGGATCAATGTCGATGGTATACACCACGTTGAAACATTAGAAAAGCTTGGTGATTGTTTTGGTATACATCCTCTCACACTTGAAGACATCCTGAATACAGATCAACGTCCAAAAATAGAAGACTTTGGAGACTACCTGTATATCGTTTTAAATATGTTCTCTCACAATGACAAGAGTAGCGAAATCTTGAAAGAACAAATAAGTTTAATCCTTGGTCCAAATTTTGTTCTTTCTTTCCAGGAAAAAGAAGGAGACGTTTTCAATCCAATCAGAGAGCGGATACGGAGTGGAAAGGGAAGAATACGAAAAATGAGAGCTGATTATCTTGTTTATGCCCTATTAGATTCCATTGTTGACAGCTATTTTATAATCCTGGAAAAACTCGGAGAGGAGATAGAGTTCCTGGAGGAAAAGTTAGTTGCACAGCCAATTCCTGAAACCCTGAATATTATCCATAAATTAAAAAGAGAGATGCTATTCTTTCGTAAGTCTGTCTGGCCTTTGCGGGAAGTAATCAGTGTCCTGGAGCGAGGAGAGTCTCAATTGATAAAAGGCTCGACAAAGATATTCCTCAGGGATATTTATGATCACAACATTCAGATGATTGACACAATAGAAACGTTACGGGAGATGCTTTCCGGAATGCTTGATATTTATCTCACAGGCATCAGTAACAGGTTGAATGCAGTTATGAAGGTATTGACAATCATCGCAACGATATTCATGCCCCTCACGTTTATTGCTGGAGTTTATGGGATGAATTTTAAATTTATGCCAGAACTTGAGTGGCGCTGTGGCTATCCGCTAATCCTGCTTACGATGTTTGCTATCGGCATCTCAATGTTGGTCTATTTTAAAAGAAAAAAGTGGTTATGAAGAAAAGGAAGTAGACACTATTATTTTACTGTTACCAACGCATCAAATCGGTATGACTTGGCTATAACTGTATATCCTGCAATTAGACTCTACTAAATATAATGACTCACCTGCGGTAGAGACCGCAGGTTATCCAAGTATCCCCTCCCTTGATGGGAGGGGATAAGGGGCGGGTGAAAATATTTTTACCCCCTCACCCTCTCCCACCTAATGGAGAGAGTATTAGTGGAAACCCTGTAGCAAGACCAGGGAATTATCCAGTTAAACAGATAGGAAGGTATTGGCAATGAGTGAAGGGAATAACGTGATTGTTACTTCTTCTGATATGATCCCAAAGAAAGCCGTACAAGCAGGCTCAGGTATTTCGATGCAGGTTCTTATCGGCCCTGGTGACGCCTTAAACTTTGTGATGAGACGATTCATTATGGAGCCTGGTGGAGGTATGCCAAACCATACAAACATTGTTGAACACGAGCAATTTGTACTCAGGGGACGTGCTAAGCTTGGAATTGGAGAGGTCGTCTATGAGGTGAAAAGAGGTGATGTCGTATTCATCCCCAAGGGCATTCCACTCCTTGAGAGAAAGTGATAAGAATGAAGATTGTTGTTCCGCTTATTATTATCATTATCGGGGCAGTGAATAATAATTATGTTAGAGTCAGCCAATATACGATTGAAGTTCCCAGAAAATCATCGGAAATAACTCGATTGAGAATTGCATTTGCAGCAGATTTCCACCTCAGAGAAGCGACCAATACACGGATTCTGCAGGAAGTTGTAACAAAAATAAATTCGCTGAATCCTGATGTCCTTTTGATTTGCGGGGACGTGCTTGAAGGTGACCGCCATGATGAAGAAACAGCCAGGTTTGAAGAACTGTTTCGGCAGATTAAGACAAAATATGGAGTATTTGCTGTACCGGGAAATCATGAAATGCACGGGGGAGGCGAAAGAGACTTCTTTATTAATTCCGGCATAACACTTTTGGAGGATAAAGTTCAATTAATAGACCAGGCGTTTTATCTTATCGGAAGAAATGATAGACGTGGCTTACAAGGAAAATCACTCGATGAACTTTTAATTCATATACAAGACAGTTTACCTGTCATTTTACTTGATCATCGCCCCATAGATATCGATCGGGTCAGCAAAAGTATTGTTGATATCCAGCTTTCAGGACATACATAACGCGCAGCTATTTCCATTCAATTTCATTGTCCGTAACATCTATGAACTGAGCTGGGGGTATATGGAAAAAAATCATACACATTTTTTGTTACCAGCGGCATACAGACATGGGGACCACGGATCAGAACTGCAGGAGTTTCAGAAATTGGTTTGATAAATGTTTTGTTTCGCGACAGGCTTTTGCCTTAAATGCCTTCAACATATATCTTTATAGATAACACCAATTATGTAATCATGTAAAAACTTTTATTAATAACCCAACGAATCATGGAAATAAAAAATATCATTATAATTCTGGTTATTGGGTTTATTGCCTTTGAGGTTATTGAGCATGTAGTGATGCCTATAGTTTTTTATTGTATAAAACGCAAGAAAAAATCTGTTACTGGCGTTGACAGCCTACTGGGAGAAGTTGTTGATGTTAGACAGTGGAAGGAAACAGAGGGACAAGTTGTTATTAAAGGTGAACTGTGGAAGGCAGTTAGTGATGTCCCTTTAAAGAAGGGTGATAAGGCGATTATTCAAAAAGTAGAAGGATTAACATTAAAGGTAACAGCTTTAGCCGACGTGCATGAGAAAAAATAGTCAAGAAATTCCTATGACGCTTCGATCCCCCCAAAGGGCAAAACTGTTTAGTTAACAAAGCACTATTCACCTTAACAATTTTGTACTTATGTGAATTGCTTCATGAAATAAACAGAAAGGGTGTGGATAACTACACCCCTTCTGCATAGTTCAGCAGACCTAAAGCATGAATTGTATTTTACGAAATCTTTTATATATCATATAAATATGAAAGTTTCATCAGTAATTAAATACAGAAACCTCTTCATTCTTGTCGC
>Ga0209314_10000169_pt1 | contig 28415 bp, 26 predicted proteins | sample I19B2metaG_FD_184146 | JGI IMG/M metagenome (GOLD analysis project Ga0209314, IMG submission 184146) | Lake sediment bacterial and archeal communities from Gulf of Boni, Indonesia to study Microbial Dark Matter (Phase II) - ​I19B2 metaG... | ecosystem: Environmental > Aquatic > Freshwater >... | reverse complement strand
AGAGTCACGAGAGCTGAGTGGAGCGCGGTGACGAAGCGAGGTAAAAAGGAATCGTCGTTTCACATTCACCTTGCTCTTCCCTCCGATGACGAGGCGGAAGTCGTGGTTCGTAGCCCAGAAAAAATGAGTCTATTCGATAAATGTGAAATATACGGTGACCTTGTGACTGGCTTAAACTATCCTCAGCTTCGGAGGATACTTGAAGAGAACCAGCTTCAAAAGTTTACGCCAAAACAGGGATAATGAGGGCGCATGATTTAGGTTTAGTCTTCTCTTCATATTTACATATCGTGGCGATTGGACATTCGTAGCACTTTGGGTTTTGCGCTCTGCAAGTATGTTTGGCGAGGAGCCAAACTAGACCAGCCGCCCTATCCCTTCTCTCCCTAGGTATGAAATCCATGACAGCCTTCTGAACCTCATCGTATTTCGCGTCTGGCTTCGCCAAACCGATTCTTTTTGCAATTCTATCCAAATGGGTATCAATAGGTATAACCTCACGATAGGAATAGCGGTCTGTCAAAAGCACGTCAGCAGTTTTATTTCCAATTCCAGGCAACTCCATCAGCCTCTTCTTCGCCTCCTCCTTTGGAAGAGAGAGAATAGAAGCGAGATCGCCACCAAATTTTTCCAAAACGACTCGAGATATTTCCTTGATTCGTCTAGCCTTTACGTTGTAAAGCCCACCAGATCTGATTGCCTTCTTTATTTCCTCCTCCTTGGAGTACGCCAGGGTCTCCGGTGTGATCTTAAACTTGGCCGTAAGCCCCCTATACGCTCTGAGACAATTGGCCTCGCTTGTGTTCTGAGAAAGAACTGTGATGATCAAGTTCTTGAAAGGGTCTTCAGAAAAGTAGTTCTCCGGCCATGGCCAAAGGGGGCCATACCTCTCCTCCAACAAGTCAATTAATTTTAAGTCTAAGGCTGTCATACGTTTCCCGTCTTTTTAGAGTTACGTTTCACATGGGCTTAAATACATGTTGTTTCATAGAAAAAGAGCGGAGGCTCAATAAGGAAATAGTGCACATGGCATGGAGTACATGAGCCAAAATGGAGATTGAAAAAGAGCGGTTTAAGAGGATGTTTCCGCACTTGGCTAAAGAGCTGGAGGCTAAAGAACTTAAAGTAAGGATAACTTCGGTTAGATCTGATCTACAAACCGGAGAAAATGCTTCTTCAAAAAAATTTTCCGGGTATTTGCCGGACGTGGTCGATTTCCTCCGGCGATGTGACGATGAGCAACAAGCAGAAGAAATCATCAGGTATCTGGAAAGAAGGGGAGAAATCAGCCACGAATATGCTCAGAGGCTAAGGAAACAGCTGAAAGACAAGGGCATTAGAAGCTTCGGGTCGAAGAAAGAAGAAGACTACTACCTTAAACACGGGGAAATCTGAGCCCAGTGCTGCCGCCTCACCGTGCCTAAGAATTTTGTTAGTCGATATGGAATAAACTAAAACGGTTGTTTACGAGAAAGGTATTTCCTTCTTAAGCCATCAGTTATTGACGATACGGGTGTCCAAGTTCGATACGAAAGAGGCTTTACTCTAAAAGTAAATAAGGGTAGTTGAAAAATAAATACGGAAGCTGAAGCAAGATAACTTAAAGGCTAGTATGGTGTTCGATTTGAAGAAAGCGTTGCTGCCGTTAATCCTATTTACGTTTTCTCTTCTATTGCTAGCTCTTACCCCATTGCGTTCAAACGCAGTAACCAGTCCTTCGACGTCCACAAACATTCGAGTAGACCACGCGGTCAAAATCCAAGACGGTGGACTAGTTCTCATCAACGATACCGTTAGGCTTTCCACAAAACCGGGCGAAAAAGTTGAGCCAGTAAAGAATTTTTCGATGGGGTTTCCTTTCAAGTTCGGTTTTTATCTTGACTACTGTTTCGCTTTCGATGCCTCGAATCCTGGCTTGCGGTTTAGCGTCGTGTCCGACGTTGGGTTAGGGAAAGTCGGCTTCTATGGAATCAACGTGATCTTTCATGAGCCAATCGATATAAGCGACGGTAAGTCATACAACTTCACAGTGGTTTTCATCTTCTCTAACCTCGTATCATCAACAGCGCTCAACTCGTTTGAACTCGACTTCCCCGCTTACCCCAGCCTAACTCAGGAGGCTTCTCTATGCAACGTAACGGTCGTCCTTCCGCACAACGCTAATTATACTGACAGCTCCTTTCGTGAGAAGGTCCTCAATTACAACATCACCAAACGAGATTCTCACCAGGTCTTAAATCATACAAGGCGTCCTCTCAAAGAATTTGCCTACGAGCCCGCCTGGTTAACCTTTGAAATTCCTGGCGCCTTCCTAATAATTAATGCTAATGAAGTAACGCGAGAGATAACACTCGATGAGTGGGGTCATGTTCGCCTATCCGACTCTTATCACATAACCAACAAAGCGGACAGGGATCTTTCCCAGATAAAAATCCGACTGCCTCGCGGCGCTTACGACGTTTCTGCACTGGATGCCATAGGCGACCTTTCAGTGGTTTCAGAAGAGAAGAACGCAACCACCTACACGAACGCCACAGTAAGCCTTAGAGCTGCCCTAAAAAAGGGCGAGGCTGGAAAATTCACAACGACTTACTTGCTTCCATGGAACAACTATGTCAATCAGCAAAGTTGGCAAGATTTCACTTTAACCTTCACTTTCTTTGAACACTTCAACTGGACGATACGAAAGTTAACCGTGGTCATAACTATGCCTGAAGGAGCAGAATCCAAATCTTCTTCGATGAAGCCGCACAGTGTTCAAAAAAGCGTGTTTCAACAAACAACAACCTTCGTTTTTTCCAACGTCACACCGTTCCATGACCTCCACTTTACCTTTTCATACGAGTATCTCATATTTTGGGCTTCCTTCCGCCCCACCCTGTGGGTAGGAACCTTAGCCGTCGTTTTGTGCGCCGTAGCCTTTCTTTGGCGAGCCCCTAAGCCTCCGGTTCCTATGGTTCCCGTTCCTCCAGAAGACCTAAGGAGCTTCGTCGACTCCTATGGAGAAAGAGCAAGGGTTCTCTCAGAGCTCGAATCGATAGAGCAACAGGCGCGTAGGGGAAAGATTCCCAGACGCCGGTATAAAGTGCGGAAAACAACGCTGGAGGGCCGCCTTTCTGTGCTCTCTCGGAACCTAACTGATCTTCGTGAAAAAATACGAACCGCAGGTCCACGATACGCAAACATAATGAGACAGATTGAGGTCGCTGAAACTGAACTTGAAGGGGTGGAAACAGACCTTCGAAGAGTGGAAGCTCGATACCGTCGCGGGGAGATTTCGACCTCGGCGTACCGTAAGCTCCTTGAGGAATACCATCGAAGGAGAGACCGAGCGAAAACCACAATCGACGGAATTCTCTTGAGACTTCGAGAGGAAACCCGCTAAGCATCCAAACGTTTTTATTTTACGACATTCACTTCATTAAAATCTAAGGAGGATGTTTACGTCATGGTTGAAATTAAGGTTGATAAAGAAAAATGTGACGGATGCGGAACTTGCGTGGACACATGCCCCGTAAACGTCTTCGAGATTCAGGAAGAAAAATCTGTCGTGGTAAACCCCGACGAGTGTCTTGTTTGTAGAGCATGCGAGGTACAATGTCCCAACGGTTCTATTGAAATCATCGAATGATCCCTTTACATCCTTTTTCTCAACATGTTCGTGGATGCTTTCTAAACTAAGATTGTTCCCCAGCGCCTTTTCGGGTGATAGGGGAGGTCCCCGCAAGAAATTAGGGCGTCATCTGCTTATATCAACCACCTTTCCACCGATCAGTTTCTTAACGTCTTGAGGATCTATCTCTAAGAGAGCATTTATCGCTCCGCCGCCCCCGTATACTTTATCAAAAGATAGCACCTTGGGATCTATGAAAGTTCGAATCGGCTTTTTAAAGCCAACTGGAGGCATCGCTCCTACCTCGTAGCCCGTCAAACTTTTTACGGCGCTAGGACGGCCAATCTTAATTTTCTCGGCTCCACAAGCCTTCGTTAATTTTTCTACATCAACCATTTTATCCCCCGTCACAATGCCTATGACAGGCACACCGTTTTCGTCTATGAAAATCATGCTCTTGATGATCTTCTCTCTAGAAATTCCAAGCTGTTTTTCTGCATCTTCAACCGTGATCGTTGGCCTTTCAAAGGTCAAAATCCTAGCGCTTATGACACCCTTTTCCTTGAGGTATGACTCTAACCTTTCCTTAGACATTAGGAACTCCTCAACGCAGCGTATCTTCTCTATCCCAACTCTTTTGATATTTAATTCTTACGAGCTTAGTCCGCCGTGAAAGCCAGCCATCATCTCAATCACCAGCTATGACTAATTCAAGATCGCTAATCAAACACTTAAGGGTGTAGAGGATAGAGGATGGATGTTTTTGTTACTCTGCACAGTTTGGGTACACTCTCCCGAAGGATGTTTCCAACATACTCCGCAAAGTTACCCTTCTCCTTCTCGCCAGCCTTCGAAGAGCTTTGTCCACTCCGGTCGCGTACTGAAAGGCCTTCTTGGTTTTATTCACAATAAACGGGGGCATACCGAGGCTTTGAGCTACTCGTCGCAACACCCTTTTTCGAAGAGGGTCATTTTTGGAGTCGATCTTCATGCCCAGGGGCAGACCTAATGAAAAATGTGCAACTTCACGATCGGCGAAGGGAAGCCTTAACTCCACCTTGTGGAAGGAGCATACTTGATTGTCTCTTTGAAAGTTTGTCTCGTAGGACGAGGCTATGTCCCGGTACATGGCGTCTTGCACAGCTAAAAAACCAGACTGCGCGTATTCCTTCAGATATCTTCGGTAGCCTCCAAAAAGCTCGTCGCCTCCCTGTCCAGTCAAGAGGATGTTACATCCCAGCTTCGAAGCGATTTCAGCGGTCCAATAAAACGGAATGGCGACACCCACCTTCAATACGTCGGTTTCCTCGATCAACCACAAAACCTTTGGGAGAACCTCCTCCACATCGTCTATCGTATACGTTTGAAGACTAAGCGGCAGTCCCAACGCTTCAGCCGCGGCTTCTGCGTATCGAACCTCGGGCTGGTCTTGCAACCCTACCGAAATGAGATGCGGGTTGGTTCCGCAGATTTTAGCTAACACCGCGATAACACTGCTGTCTAAGCCGCCTGAAAAGGCTACGGCAACTTCCTCTACATCCAAAACCCTGTCTCTCATCGATTTCAATAAAAGGTCTCGGAGACGCTTAGTCGCCGTTTCCATCTGCACAGTTTCTAAAGGGGGCTGTTTTAACGTTTTGACGGGTTGAAATGAGAAGCCACGCGCGTTGATCATAGCAAGATTTCCCGGCGGAAACGATTTTACGTTTTTTATTTCTAGCGCCCACAAGGCTTTGCGTTCCGAAGCTACTGCACAGGTTGTTTCGTTCTCGCCGTAGTAAAGTGGGCTGGTTCCCATGGTGTCTCGTCCAGCGATTACCCTGTCAGGAAAGGAAATGGCAAACGTGTATGATCCGTTGAGTTTCTCGATAACGTAGGCAGCGTTTCTCTGAGGGTTAATCTTGAGCCTCTTCATCACCTCATCAGCCTCAGACATGTCAGGAGGTGGAAACAGTCTTCCCTCAAACACGAGGGAAAAGCCTTCGCCTTGAACTGGCTGAGGGCAATCCCTCGGAAGGATGTGGGAAAGGTTGTGACCCAGAGCCGTACTAGAAGCAACCCTTTCGTCCGTTAATTCTCTCATTGACTTAGAAACGATTACTTGATTAGGTGAGGCAACACCGTGGGCGTCGACTCCTCGGTGCATCAAATTGTGGAGCATGACCACCACTTTATCCACAACGTTTTCATCTTTCTTGCTGACCGCAGCTGCCATGGCACCCATGAACTTAGCCTCAAACGGAGAACATCAGTGAGAGTATGTTCGAAGAAAATAAGCTGTTCCTTAGCTAAAAACGATGTTGGCTTTTGATGTTATAGGGAGGGAACCTATACAGTTATGATGCCCCGCGCGCATGGTTTAAATACAACAATCTGACGGGTTAATCATTTATCCTTTCTTAGACAAGCGTTTCCTCACAGATTCCAGCGTCTCCCTTATCCTTCCCGAGGGTAGCGTAGGCTCAGGTTTTTCCGGAGCCATTCCTGAGGGCATGAACAAGACAACCAGTATCAGAACCAGACCCATGAGTGTGGATTCGAGCCACATCGGATCAATCCCCCACCATTCATGGAGAAACCAGAATATTTGAAATCTGTAAACAACTATAAGCGTTCTGACCATTGAAAAGGCCAGAACACCCATTACCACGCCTAGGTTGCTTCCTATCCCCCCGAGCATCATGTAAGCCCAAGGCCAGAAGGTCCACGTCACTCGAGAAAACGTCATAGCCGTGCAAGCTCCAACGTAGATCACATATACCGCTCCCGCTATTGCAGCAATGGCGGAGCCTACAACTAAGCTTTGGGTTCTGACCTTTATTATATTCTTTCCGTAGACTCCAGCGGCTAGATCGCAATCCCTTAACATTTTGAGAGATCTGCCGAAGGGCGACCTCGTTAACCTCTGGATGAGCACATATACCAATAACGCTATAACAAGCATTGTAAGCACAACTGCATCGAATCTGTACGGCTCCGCTATTCTAAATGGGTCTGGAATGAATACTGCAGTGGTTCCGCCAACCAGTGGCTCCCAGTTATGTCCTATCCACATTAAAAATTCTCCGAAGGCCAAAAGTGATATTCCAAGGTACGCTTCCCTCAGCCTTATGGCTGGTCTTGAAGTCAGCCAACCTAATGCAGCTCCGCAAGCAGCAGCTAACACTAGGCAGAATATGAAGAAGCCTATGGATAACGCTGCGTTAGCCGCGAGAGCCTTAGTTAGGTCTGGAACAACTTTGTAGTTAACCGCATCGTCCCCGTATTCAAGTCCGTAAGGAAGCCCCACTGACCAAGCTAGTATTCTCCCGGGGATCGCTCCAACTGCGAAAGCGCCTGCCATGACGGCTAGTACCCGTCCAAACTGCGGGATTCCAGTGTGACCAGTTTCCAAGTTTAAGCTTAACGTCACTATGGAGAAGATGGCGAATTCCACGATTATGGCTAATAGGAGGGCGAGGCCGCGTAAGAGTGCTATACATATCAATGCTAGCATAAGAGAGGAAAATATGATATTCTCTCTCCTGGCTAGCTTGGTCAAAATTTGCATCTTTGCTTTACCCGCATCCCTCATGATTCAGCACCCCTCGTCGTTACCTTGAGCCTTCCCGCTAAAGAGGCCCATGGAATTCCGGCAAGCCCCCTCGGGAATACCTGTAGTGTTATAGCCATTATCAACAGAGGTATGCCCATTCTGTATCCCAGTATTTCTGGGCCGACCACCACCGCGAGGGCATATACTCCAACATATTCGGCTAACCCAACCACGAAGCCACCGAAGATTCCTCCGTATAGGCTATAAAGCCCTCCAAGTATGGCTCCTGCGAACATGCATGGAACGATAGTCCCGCCCATAACTGGAGTTCCGGTCATTGCCATTGAAGTAACCGCCCCTCCCAAGGATGCCATTCCTCCTCCAATTATCCAAGACGCTAAGTATACTCTGTCCAAGTTTATGCCCGAAGCGCCAGCCAGTATCGGATTTTCAATAGTAGCCCTCATGGCGATTCCAAACTTAGCCTTAGTTAAAAACAAGTGTAGGGCGCTCAATATGACTATAGCGGCTATGGGTGAAATTACAGCAGCTGCGTTAGTTCCAAGTATCATGAAGTCATACACGCTCATGCTCACCCTTCTAGGAAAGAGTTTAAAAATGTAGGTTAGGTAATCGCAGTACATTTGAATGATTGAGAGCAGTATCAAATCATAGCCTAGAGTCGACATCATCAAAGTTATCTCAGATGCCTTACGTCTCAAAAGCGGCCTATTTACACAAACATAGCATATCGCGCCCAACAACGATCCCAAAAGGAACGATAATGGAAAATACTGGTATGGACTTCCACCATAAAGCGATACGCCAGTGTAGGCAATGTAGAACCCCCATGTGGCCATGCTTGCGTGAGCAAAGTTGAAGGTTCTGGTTGCCATGTACAGCAGTGTGATTCCGCCTGCCGCCAACGCCAACGCGCTGGCATAAACTAATCCGCCTGCTAATACTGGTGGTAGCATCCCACTTCACAATAAGGCTTTTTTGTTAGGAGTCTTCATATTTAAGATTTTTGTTATTATTATTTCTGATTCTTCTTGCGACCGAGGTAGCAACAAAAACATGTCCTTTGGAAAACTTTATATTTAAAAGAGCACGCTTAATTGTGTTTTGGAGTTTGAATTGAAATGGTAGCAAAGTCGATGGTGGGAAGAGGAGTTGTCGTAGGCCTGCTCATAGTGTCGCTGCTGATAGGGATAGGCATAGGTTACGGGGTTTGGGGTGTGTGGCTTGCGCCAAAACCACCAGCACCGCCTGAAACTAAGAAGATAGTTGGGCTACTCCCACTGACCGGAGTTCTCGGCACCTACGGGGAAAATAGCAAGGAAACCGCGCTTTTGGCTATGCGTGATGTCAACGCCTGGCTAGAGAGGAACAAAAAGCCATGGAGGCTAGATGTAACAATAGAGGATAGCGCTACTGATGCACCCACGGCGCTAAAGAAGATGAAGGACTGGTTTGGCGCCGGAGTAAAGTTTTTCGTCGGTCCTATGGCAAGCGGCGAGTGCAAGGAGTGTAAATCCTACGCTGATTCCAACACTATATTGTACGTATCTCCATCGTCCACGTCTCCAGCCTTATCCATACCAGGCGACTTTCTATTAAGGTTCTGTCCAGACGACTTCATTCAAGGTCCAGCGCTTGCCAGGGTGATATGGGAAGCAGGGGTAAGGCAGCTAATATTCAGTTGGAGGGGAGACACATGGGGAGACGGGTTAAAAACTGCCGCCGAGACGACATTTAAGAAACTAGGGGGAGCTGTGTATGAGAAGACCGTCAGATACGACCCCGGGCTTGAGGACTTCCCGAAGGAGGCTGCCCTACTAAACGACTACGTCAAGGATTTAGTTGACAAGGGGATTCCGAAGAAACAGATCGGAATTAGCGCCATAGCATTTGAAGAGATAGCCCCATACATGGAGGATGCTTCTGGATATTCTCTGTTGAAGGAGGTTTTGTGGTTTGGCAGTGATGGAACTGCTTTATCAGCGGCTTTACAGAAACATGCGGTAGCTGCTCCATTTGCTTCCGGTGTAAAGTTTATGAATACATTGTACGCTCCCGGGCGATCTAAGTATCCCCTCTTCGATTACGTGAGGGGGCACGTCTTTGAGGTGCTTAAGAGGGAAACAGATGCATATTCCTACGGGACTTACGACATAGTGTGGTGTTTGGCCCTCGCCATAGACAGGGTGGGCTACGACCCAGTGAAGGTGAAGGAGATACTTCCAACTGTTACAAGTGAGCGTACGGAGCTATACGCGGCCAGCGGGCACATCGTCTTGAACGCGAATGGCGACAGAGCCACCGCAGATTACGAACTCTGGACAATAAATCCAAAAGTAGAATGGGAGAAGGTCGGAGTTTGGCGTAGCGCCACCGACAAGATAGATTGGATACGCAAACCCTATGAGTAGGGCAAAAACTCCCCCTATTTTTATTTTATAGATAGATTTGAAATAACCAAAACCGGGCGCTAAGTAAAACTAATTGGTAGTGGAAAGGTGAAGGAGCTACTCGCAACCGAGAACTTGACTAAGGCTTTCGGTGGCCTAGTTGCAGTTAATCAAGTCAACCTAACTGTGAAGGAGAACACGTTCACTCTTCTGATAGGCCCTAACGGGAGCGGCAAAACAACGTTCATAAACGTGTGCACCGGCATTCTAAAGCCAGACGCAGGGCAAGTGACGTTCGGCAGTGGGAATATAACTGGTTGGCCACCACACAAAATATATGATCTGGGCTTCGTGAGGACATTCCAGATATCGATGCCTTTCCATACGCTAACTGTGCTCGACAACGTCCTAGCCGCTATGAGGAACCCGGGTGAATCCCCCATCAATGCTGTGAGGAAGGGAACATGGATCAAGCACGAGAAGGATAACGTGGAAAGGGCCTTAGAGATTCTGTGCAAGGTTGGGTTAGACGAGTATTGGGATAGACCAGCTTTCGCCTTAGGTGGAGCCCAGCTAAAGATGCTTGAAGTAGCTAGGGGCCTGGCTGCTGGAGCCAAACTCATGGCCCTAGACGAGCCCATAGGGGGCGTTGACCCGGCTTATGCTGACGAAATCCTATCCTACATCAGAGGGCTCAAGAAGTATGGACTAACCTTCCTAGTGGTGGAGCATAGGATAGATGTAGCAGCTCCTTATGCCGACTACGCTTACGCCATGGATAGGGGACGTGTGATATCGCAAGGAACACCTAAGGAGGTCCTTAACGACCCAACGGTTATAGAGGTTTACATAGGGTAGGTGATGGAGATGCTGACCATTAAGAACCTTTACTCTGGCTATGGAAAGATAAAAGTTCTGTTTGACGTCAGCATGGATGTTCCACCCAAGGAAATAACTGTTTTGGTTGGACCGAACGGGGCTGGGAAGACCACTTTATTAAACAGCATAATAGGAGCAGCCACCGTGTTCTCCGGAGACATAATCTATGAAGGAAGGCAAATAATTGGGACGCCTCTGCATAAGGTAGCTAAGAGTGGGATATCCTATATACCTCAAATGGGGAACGTCTTTGCCGAACTCAGCGTCCTTGAGAACTTACACATGGCAGGATATATGCTGAGAAGAGATGAGCGAAGGGGTAAGATAGACGAGGTGACAAGTATGTTCCCCGTTCTTGAGGAGTTCATCCATAGGAAAGCAGGAACATTAAGCGGTGGGGAAAGGAGAATGTTGGCGATAGCCATAGGGCTGATGAGGAAGCCGAAGCTCATGTTGCTGGATGAACTAAGTACCGACTTGGCCCCCATAATGGCGAAAAAGGTCATGGACAAAGTGACAGAGCTTAGAAATGAGCTCGGCATAACCGTCCTCATAGTGGAGCAAATGGCCAAGAAAGCTCTTGAAATAGGAGATACGGCCTACCTGTTGGTCAGCGGACAGATAAGGTTCAAGGGCAAGGCCGATGATTTGCTCCTTCATCCAGAACTGGCTAAGCTATACTTGGGCATAAAGGAGTAAAACTGATTAAACGCTTCAAGCTCAACAACTGCTCTTATTTTACCCAGTTTGCTAGAGCCGTTGCTCCTTAGGCTCTCGGAATGTTCATCATGATGCTCAATCCAGGAGGCATTATCCCGGAGAAGTTAACGTATAGGGTAAGTCCAGAAAGAATCTTAACGTGTGTACCGGCTAACTCACAATTTTTGATGACAAACAGCGATTTCTTAGCCGGAAACAGCTTCCTCTAATAAGCTTATGGTAGATATGCTCAATATGGGAAAGATTTTTTATTCGAAACCATATTCATACGTCTGGTGACAGAATGGACAAAAATCAGATATCGCTCTCCGTTGATGATTTGCCTACAAAATGGTACAACATCTTGCCCGACTTGCCTGAGCCTCTTCCCGCCCCAAGGGAGCCGGAGGAGGGCCCGTCTCGCTTAGATTTTCTGGCTAGGACGATGATAGAAGAGTGCTTAAGACAAGAGAATTCAAATGAACGCTGGGTCTCAATCCCAGAAGAGATACGGGAACTCTATATTCAGATGGGCAGACCGAGACCCTTGTACCGAGCCGTAAGGCTTGAAAAGTGTCTTGGATTAAAAAAGACAAGAATATACTATAAGAGGGAAGATCTATCGCCAACTGGTTCACACAAGACCAACACGGCTATGGCTCAAGCGTATTTCGCGGCGAAGGAGGGAAAGAACACGCTGGTTACTGAAACTGGCGCGGGTCAGTGGGGAACCGCACTGTCTTATGCCGCCCGGTTAATGGACCTAGATTGCGTTGTTTTCTGGGTCAAATCGGTTTACGACTGGAAAGTTGACCGTAAAACCCTTATGAAGCTCTATGGAGCCACAGTCTACGCGTCACCCAGCAAAGAAACCAAGATTGGGAGAGAAATTCTTACAAAAAACCCAGATCATCCCGGTTCTCTCGGAATCGCCGTTTCTGAAGGGTTGGAATACACGGAGGAACACGAGGAAAGCGTATATTGTCTTGGATCAGTCTTAAACCATGTTCTCACACACCAAAGCATCATTGGACTTGAAACGATGAAACAGTTCGAGTTGGTCGACGATGAACCAGACTTGATAGTTGGCTGTCTTGGCGGTGGCTCCAACTTCGGGGGCATCACTTTGCCATTTGCTGGGGAAGTTGTTCAACGGAAGCGTGAGTGCGAGTTTCTTGCATCGCAGTCGATGGCAGCACCAAACCTCGTTAATGGAGAATATCGTTACGATTTTGGGGACGTGGGTGAGCACACTCCACTCTTAAAAATGTATACGCTAGGGCATAAGTTGGAGATGTCCCCTATCAAGGCGGATGGCTTGCGGTATCACGCTGCAGCTCCCATAATAAGCTTGCTTAGGCACTATGGAATTGTAAGGGCAACAGCATATCCAACAGACGAGCGGTTGGTGTTTGAAGCGGCAAAAATCTTTTTACAGTGCGAAGGTTGGCTAATAGCCCCAGAGTCCAGCTACGCGGTTAGGGCAACCATAGACGAGGCTCTAAAAAACGAAAGGGCGGGTGAGGAGAAAGTCATCTGCATGAACATCAGTGGCCACGGATTCTTGGACATCCCAGCCTATCGAGAAAAGATCTTTGGCGAACAGTGACGGTTTTCTATTACTTTTTGGGGGAACATCGCTGTCTAAAAAACTGACATACTCCGTAGTAGTTTTGGTACTACTTTTTTTAACATACTTTTGGGTTACAAAATTTGGGTTAAGTCTTCCGCCGTTAGAAGGTCCAATGTTTCTCCTCAAGAAGGATGCATGGTTTCTAGTAGTCTTGGGCCTTATTGCGACAGTTCTAGCCTTAGTTTCCTTATTTGTGGAATTTAAACTGTCCAGCCCCGTAACCTTTATTGGATGGGTTCTCTATTTCCCAGTTCTCTTTAATGTTCTAGTTCCTATGTTTGTCCTATTCTTTTCTGTTATAGGAATCTTTTACACGCCTTGGTTGATTTTTACGGATATACCTTTCTTCAACGAGCTAATTAACGGTGTCATCCGTTTCCCGGAAGATAGCATATATGGGGTGATAGATTATCTTGGATACATCCTTGTTGTAGCTGGCCTTTTAATTTACATCATCGGATTGTATCAGATATTGTCGCATGCAACAAAGAAACGTGCGCTACTTACTAAGGGATTGTACGCTGTTGTTAGGCATCCGCAATATCTTGGAATATCTATATGGACCCTAGGATTCGCCATATTGGGGTGGCGATTGATTAACTATATGATGTGGCTTACCCTATGCTACTCATACATCCTTTTGGCTGAATATGAAGAAGTTGACTTGATCAAGGTATTGGACCAAGAATACCTTCAGTATCGAGATAGGGTGCCTTTCATGGTTCCTTATCCAATATCAATAATTCTAAAACCGTTTAGCGTTCTCAGATCCCGACTAAAACTAAGGCTTATAATTTACACAGCTCTCTACATTCTACTACTCATAACATTTTATTATGCGCTTGAGCCCTATGTAGTCATGTTTAGGTGATCTCTACAAGTATTAGAGGTTAATTCGTTAACAAAATATATAATTGTTCCAAGATATTTTGGCCAGATTTAGCGTCTAAACTGTTTTCGGTTCCTTCACCAAAACATATCTATTGTAACATGTGGGTTTTGTTAAAAGCTTAATTTTTGACATGCTCTTATGTATGGTGGAGGAGAACCGTGATGCCCATTCTTCCCATCGACACTAGCCGCTACGGAACACAAGAAATGCGGAGAATCTTTGAGGAAGAAAACAGGCTTCAGAAGATGCTGGACGTGGAAGCAGCCTTAGCCTGGGCGCACAGTGAAGTGGGGGACATCCCAAGAAAAGACGCTGAAAAAATCGTGGAAGCCGCCTCGATACAGCATGTTCAACTCAGTCGCGTGAAAGAGATCGAGAGGGAGATCAAGCATGAAACCACCGCCCTCGTTCGAGCATTAGCCGAGGTATGCGGGTCCAGCGGAGCCTACGTTCACTTCGGAGCCACGAGCTCTGATATTCTAGATACTGCAACGGCTCTTCAACTGAAGGAGGCTCTCAACTTGATCGAGAAGAGGCTCAACGGCTTTGAAGAGACGCTGATGAGGAAGGCGGAGCAACATAGGGAAACCATGATGATGGGTAGGACCCACGGACAACACGCGTTGCCCATCACGCTCGGCTTCAAGTTCGCCGTCTGGATGAGGGAAAACAGTCGTCATATTCAGCGACTGCTCGAGTGCCGTGAACGCGTGCTGGTTGGAAAGATGAGTGGGGCTGTGGGGACGCAAGCAGGCTTGGGTCCGAACGCCATGAAAATACAAGAGTTGGTCATGCAACGACTGGACATCAAGCCGGCGGAGATTTCCACCCAAATCCTCCAGAGAGACCGATACGCAGAGCTCATATGCCTCCTCGCCATGATCGCTTCTACGCTGGACAACATCGCCACGGAGATTCGGGAGTTGCAGAGACCAGAAATCGGCGAGATGTTTGAGCCGTTTGAGAAAGAGAAACAGGTGGGTAGTTCTACTATGCCGCACAAACGCAACCCAGAGCTTTGCGAGAGGGTCTCCGGACTGGCGAAGGTCGTGAGGAGCCTCGTGATGCCCGCCCTAGAAAACATTCCAACGTGGCATGAACGCGACTTGACCCAGTCCTCCGCGGAGCGATTCATCCTTCCAGAGTCGTGCATCCTCGTCGATTACATGCTGGTTTTGATGACAAACATACTAGCGGATTTGCGCGTTGACGAAGAAAGGATGCGGATGAACATGGAGCTAACGCAGGGGCGAGCCATGTCAGAGGCAGTTATGACCGTACTGGCAAGGAAAGGAATGGACCGTCAAAAAGCCCACGAGCACCTTCGAAGATTAACGATACAAAGCGAAGCTGAAAAGCGTCCATTCAGGGAAATTCTCCTCAAAGACGCCACCGTGCGGAGAATGCTGAGCGAAAAGGAGGTTGACGAAGCGCTAAACCCGAGAAACTACCTAGGCACCGCAGTAGAACAAGTGGAGTTAGCCATCGAGAAGACAAAGCGGGAAAGAAGGGCTAGAGGCGTGGTTGACTAACTAAGTGCAAGCGCGAATCTCCAGTAAACATAAGAAAATTTATGGAAAAAGCAAGGTTAAAGACATCATCCAGAAGAACAGCAAAATAAATGCATAAAGCGTCTACATTATCCAACTTGATTTTATAGCCACAACTTCAGCATCTGTGGTCATTGGAATAGGATTCCAGTAGACAAGATTTTCATTGAACAGAACTCTAGAGCCTAAAGTCAAGGCTTATATTCCCATGTATAAGCCGTTAGAAGTCTCTAAATGTGAGAAATGTGGTAAAGTTATTGCTGAACCTAAAGAACTAATCAATATTCAAAGAACACATAAATAGCTGCTTTGGTCTTTTGGTCTAAGTGAGACCCAAATTATGTATGCTTTAGCAGGGAGAACTGCCCGAGGAATCTTAGTCAATGAAAGTCAAAAAAGAAAAAGGTTCTAACCGAAAGAAATACGTTATTTGGCTAGTCGTTTTTCCAATAATTCTTACCTTTGCATGTTCAATTTATGTGCTTCCACAAATCTTAACCGCATCAAATCGACGAACACAGATTCCTAGCAGCGGTCTTTTTCCAGATATGGCATTGGAACTGATTATAGAATCATCCGTCGAGGATTTGGGCATGGGATATTTTACCTCACAGTGTACAATGAATCTTTATATTGAGGAGAACTCCACGAGGAAGACAAGCTACAATATTATGGTCATACCAATGGGTTTGGAACCTGGACCCTACGGGGTTCACATTCCATTTGAAAATCTCCAACATGAATATCCTAGTTACCTAAGAAATCTATTAACTATGGAACTGATTACGTGCGACAAATACTTTTATTCCCGAAATCTTAGGATGCCCATTGCTTCTAGTTTTCCAGAAAGGTTTCCTGGAGATTTCTATCTAAGCTCAACCATTTATGTTTGGTTTAGTGGTGCCTTTTATCCTGAAATCACATTATCACCAACATCCTCTGTTCCAAGAGGATTTATTCTTAGCTTAACCGAGCCTAGACTTGTAAACGCAACACACTTCTACCTAAACATACTTCCTCCTGTACACCGCATCAGTGTGAGTCTGCCTCCGAACGACGTTCTCGCATTCGAAATAGTAATTCAACGAGATATGGGTTCACTATTGCTTAATCTAGTCTATATTGGCTTTCTTCTTTGGTTTACGTCGGAAGTTATTGCTATTTCTCATCTCAAAATAAAACAGGTTAGCGATAGACTCAAAATATTAGTAGGTCTATCTATCACCAGCATCGCATTTCTTTGGTCAGTTCGTGAAGTTGCAAATGTGATAACATGGTCAGAGACGGTGCTAGCTTTCATAATTGGGTTAGGGATTTTTTTTGAAATTAAAGATGCACTTTCCGAATAAAAAATCCCAAGAATGATGAATATCTGGGAGTACTATCATAGTGTGGGGGGTGTTCTTTAATGGAAAAGCGATCTGAATTGATAATTAGTGAATAAAAGGGATATGCTTGGTCTAATCCTGTGCTTAACTCGATATTCTTAGGAAGAGATTTTAAGGAGGATGAAGCAGAACTTTGCCTTACACATGAAACCCTACACATCATTATCTTTGAACTAGAGGGAATAATGGCTTACAATTATTTCGATAGGATTGTAAGATTGTATAGCAAGAAATTTAGTGAGAACATTGAAGGTTTTAGCAAATTAGAATATTTCTAAATTAGGCTTTAAAAGAAAGAAATTACTTCATAGTATTTGTCATAAATTATGTCCCTACATATCCATTACTGAGTCTCATTAAGTGTTTACATTCGATCATTCTGCTTAGAAGATTTACTAATACAGACTGTAGGTTCAAATAAAAAGGGGGATTGGTTGAAGAATCGTTTCATCGTAAGAATTAGTAATTACCTGAAATCCTCTGAGTCCACTAACATCATTGGGTAGATTCCGTCTACAGGAAGCTCTGGAACCTTGGCTAAGACCTTACGGACGGATTCAGCGTCTACAGCGTTCCATTCACAGTATATCCTAACTATCTTGCCCTCTTTGTTTAGTTGACACCAACTTCTCACCCAATAGGCTTCGAGCGTGGAGTTGGCTTTTACCTTCTTACCGAGCGGGGTAGCTTCTTGAAGTGTTGCGGGAGCTGGTAGCGGAGCGTGAACAACTAAAAACTTCGGCATTAGATACTTCCTCTGTTCTGTAAATTGGCTGTTCTTGCACTTAAATTTATGTATGAAAAGAGGTAAAAGAAGAAAGAATTAACCCGCCAAAATTCAAAATTATTTTGTTAGATTGCAGTTCTTGACTATCAAAGAATTGGTTTCAATGAACATGGAAGCTATAAGAGTGCCACGAGGAGAAGGACTGAAACTGTTTCAGTATTTAGGCTCAAAACACTCACATTCTCGCTCTCCATTGGCTCCCCTTAAACTTAAAACTATCCAACTTAACTTGACAATTACCCCGCTGTCTAAGCCTGTCTAGGACTATCTAGTCTCCCCCGGTATAACATAGCCAAAATCTTTCTTCACACAAGACGCACCATGTTGCGCACCCAAACAGCCCAGTTTCCAAGCCCAGATTCGCCTTCAAAACCCAAAACAAACCCCTTTCGCCCAGATTGGTGCCTCCCCCCGGTATATACTAGTCAAAAATTTATTTTATCAAGCAATATACCTCAAAATCTCTAACGGGTCCCTAACATCCACATGCATCTGAAGAAAGCGCACATCGCCAACTTCTTTACGAACATCAGCGACATGAACCGTTCTATCATCCACGTAAAGCATCTGGCTCGGCTCTATCGTAACGCCCTCGTTCACCAACTTCTCCAGTATATTTTTTATCATGAGGTGTTTGTCTGGGTGGAAATGAGCCTCCACAACCCTAAAATATCCATTAACCTTAAAGAGTTGAAGAGCCTGCGCTACGTGCTCCGGCTTATTCCAAGTGGCAAGCGTCATGATTATTCCTTGCTTGGCGAGAGTTCTAAGCAGTTTTCTAACCCCCTTGAGTAGGCGGACCCTTTCCCCATCAGCATCCACTATCGTGTCTCGACTACTCAGCCTAAATGGGAGAGACAAAGCTGAAAGGTCTTGATGATCCCAAAGCACCCCATCCCCGTCCAAAATGACCAGTCGAATACTCAATATGTATCACCGCCCATTGATCTTAGAAATGGATCGCTTATAAATCATAAGGAATCGCAGTTGATAAGTGCGCTCTGGGATTTTAAATCGAAAACTAGTATACGCTTATATACATATTTAGTATACATTTTACTGGCGTCCTTATGAAAACGGTCACCTTGCCCCTACGCTTGCCAAAAAAGCTCCTCGATGAAGTAGATTGTCTAGTGAAAGCTGGCCTCTACGAAAGTCGAAGTGAAGCTATTAGAGATGCGACCCGACATTTAATTGAGTCGAAGAGGCTCCTGCTTGAACCCTACCGATATTATAGGCTTCGGGTGGAAGAGGCGATAACATCCCTGAAAGCTCCGCCATCTGACCCAGACAGGGTGATTGAAGATCTGAGGAAGATCAGAGAGGAGCTTTGGCGTAGGGAGAAGGAATATTTTGCACTTTAAGAAGCTGAAAGCATACTTAGACTCTAACCTATTCATCTTCGGGAAGGAAAGACGAGAATCTAACTCACACATAATTCTCGACTTGGCAGAGGAGGGAAAGATCATTCCAGTGGTTTCATATTTAACATTGGAAGAGTTAAGAGAATACTTCTCGCATAAATACGATAGGGAAACCGCAATAAATGAAGTCTATTACCTGATAAGTCTCCCAAACCTTGAAATAATCCCACGAGACAAGGTGAAACATCAGATAAGCGGGTATAAGGGAGTGATTCCTGATAAGGATCTGCCACATCTGGTCTCTGCCATTATAGCTGATGTTGATTACATCGTAACATACAATAGGCACTTCATTGAGTCAAGGGCAAAGGATTATGTAAAGGTCGTCAAGCAAGCTGACTTCGTGAAGCTATTTGGCATAAAACCTCAGCCAACAGATTATTGAGGTTCAACTAACTGCCTAGTACTCGGTTAGCGCTCGTTGCTCCCAAGCCTCCCCCCTTTTCAGCCTTTTCCACTCTTCCGACTTAACAAACCCGCCCACTTGATCCTTAATTTTCTTAGCAAGTTTCGGTCCGATCAAGGGCAGGCTGGTTAACTTTTCTAGAGGCGCCCTTTTCAGATCATCCATGCTTTCTAAGCCAGCATTATACAGTACCCGTGCTCTGACTCTTCCGATTCCCTCCAGCCTAACCAGCGGTAGTAGTTCCTTTTTTACTCCTTTTTCAGCTCGTTCCATGAGTTCAGCAAGGCGTTGTAGCATGTCTTTGTGACCGAATAAGGTGGCTAGTTCATGTGAGGCGTAGAGGAGCCACCGTGCGGCTTCAATGAGCCTGTATAGATCGCCGGGCTGAACTCGAAATCTTTCTATAGTTTCGTCTTCGGATATTTCCTCGATCCACGCGTCCAGCACCCAAGCGAGCTTGGCTTCTCCCAAAAACTCTTCGTAAGCAATTCTGTCCTCCCATTCGTCGGGCACTTCAAACATGAATTCATCTCGATGCTCATCCACGAACAAGGCAAGCTCGTCGACTTCTCTTGAGTAGGGGCGAAGCTTTGGGAACATGTCGGGTGTGTGGGCGATCATGTGGAGAAAACTGATGTCGGTGAGCCTTGGCGCCCGATTTAGTAGGGCATCGCGGATCATAACGCCGGAAACCGGGTCGATGTATAGTTCGGAGACTCTGCGCCCAAACTTGGTGGCGTAGATGTTTTCGCCACCCACCTCAATCATCTTCTCGTCGTAAAGAAACTTCAGAATTTTGGTGATGACCCCCCTAATGGCTCGCGGATCATACTGACATGCGTAGAAGGTTTTTCCAAAGAAGTCGTAGATTCCTTGTTCGGTGTGGGCGAAGTCGGCGGCGATGGTGGCTAAAACATGGGACCGAAGGATGCGCTCCACCGCCAGCTTGGACCAGATTCTCTCCGGCTCAGCCAGAACATAGCTTTCCATTAGATAGTCGCGCTCATCCTCAGTTTTGGCAATAAGAACCGACTCCCCAATCTTATCATACCTAGGCCGGCCGGCGCGACCGCACATCTGCTTATACTCGAGCACAGTGATGGGGTAATAGCCATATCCAGGTTCATATCGCCTATAATCGTGGATGACCACCATTCTGGCGGGTAGGTTTACCCCAAAGGCTAGGGTTGGTGTCGCTGTTAAGACCTTAATTCTTCCTTCTCGAAAGGCGTCTTCAATAATCCTTCTGTGGGCGCCGCCTAATCCAGCATGATGAAAAGCCGTTCCTTGCTGGATAAGCTCGGCTAGTAGTTCGCTTATTCTTGTCCTCTCGCCTGTGGTGAGAACCTCTTCCGCGACTCGTGTTAAGGAGCGCTTCATGGGCTTGGATAATAGGTTTGCCACATTTGTGGCCGCCGTCCTAGCCAAGCTAACTGCATTCTTCCTTGTCCCCGCAAAAATGAGGGCTTGCCCGCCTGATTGTATGATATGCAGCGCGAGGTTGATGGCGGGGTTCCTTGTCGGCCTTTTTATTTGGAGGGCGCTCCCATCCTTGAAATGAGCCTCCTTATGTAGGAGTACTCCCTCCTTCAGCACTACTGGCCTCCACTCCGTCGTGATGGAGATCGCCTTCAACCATTCAGCTGCCTCCTCAGCGTTTTTCACAGTGGCGCTTAAGGCTAGCAGTTGAGCGTCCGGGTTGATTTGCATGAGGCGAGCCAGCACCACCTCCAGTGTGGGTCCTCTCTCAGCATCGTTCAGCAAATGCACCTCGTCGGCGACGATGAGGGAGATTTCATCCATCCAGCGCGCTCTATGCCTCAACAACGAATCGGCTTTTTCATTAGTGGTGATGATGATGTCGTGTCTTTCTAGCCAGGGGTCACTGCTGTCATAGTCGCCAGTGCTGATGCCCACGCTGACTCGTCTTCCATCCCTCTTCTTAATGGCAGCGTATTTTTTGAACTCTTGATATTTTTCACTGGCTAGTGCTCGCAGAGGGGTGAGGTAAAGAACCTTTCCCTCCTTCTCTAAGATGTGTTTGAGGGCGCAGAGCTCAGCGATAAGGGTCTTGCCTGAGGCGGTGGGACTCGCTAAGATAAGGTTTTTTCCTCCCAGCGCTCCGGCATAGATGGCTTCTTCTTGTGGCGGGTAGAGCTCATTGATCCCGGAGTTGATGATAACTTCTTTCACGGATGGAGGTATCGGTAGGTCTTCGACTTTCAACGTTTTTGCCCTTTTGCTAGGTCTTCTTGAGATAGCCTTCTCTTGGGGAGTATATGGTTCCTTCGCTTTGCAGTCTTCTGATCAGTGCTTCCGCTTCAGTACCCGTTATCTCATACTCGGTTTCAAGTTTTTCCAGAAGCGCTGACTTTTCCACCATACCCGTTTCCCTTTCCATCTCCACTATCGCACCTAAGATGACGCTTAGCTTGTCACGTACACTTTTAGGCTTGCCAGTCATGATGATGTCAATGTCAATTTTATGAGATGAAACGTCGATCCCAACCTCTTCCAGCGACTTTTTCATGATGGAGATGGCCGCCTCAGCGTCCTCAGCGAGAATCTCCTTCCGAAAGGCAACGCGTGCCCTAGACTCTGCCAACCGAACCAGGGACTCGAGTTGCCGAGCGGTTATGGCTATAGGTGTCCCCTCGGTTTCGCTAGCCGATCGCATGGTCAGGTAAAAATCCTTAAGGCGCTGCAGGGCTTCTTCAGTCAACACAGGCTTCACGTTCCTAGCGTAGCTGATATACTTCCGAAGGAGGTCCGGCGGTATGGGGGGCTCAACCGGGACAGTGCCGGTTTTATGTAGGTCGAGGATGTGTTCCGACATTTTTGTGTCCAGTTCCTTTTCAGGCACGTCTCTTAACACAAAGATAAGGTCAAACCTTGAAAGAATCGTTACTGGAAGAGCGATGTTCTCCGCCACCGTCCGGTAAGGTTCATATCTGCCTAGTGCTGGGTTCGCCGCAGCCAGTATCGCGGTTCGAGCATTGAGGGTTGCTACAATGCCACCCTTCGCCACAGAAACGGTGTGTTGCTCCATCGCTTCATGTATCGCTACCCTGTCCTCGGGACGCATCTTATCGATCTCATCGATGCATGCAACTCCCTTGTCCGCAAGAACCAATGCGCCCGCCTCGAGGCTCATCCCGCCTTCCCGCTCCCTGAGCACAGCCGCCGTGAGACCAGCCGCCGTAGTTCCCCGGCCACTCGTGTATAGTCCTCGAGGCGCTATCCTAGCGACGTACTGCAGTAGCTGTGATTTTGCGGTTCCCGGGTCTCCTATTAAGAGGACGTTCATGTCGCCTCGTATGGTGATGTCTGGGAGGTGTTTTGGAACCCCTCCAAAGAGTTGATACATGATGGCTTCTTTAACATGCTCGTAACCGTAAATGGAGGGAGCTACGGATCGAATGACCTTTCGATGAACCCACGGGTCCTTGGTGAGTTCAAGAATTTGCTTTTCCTCCTCGGGCGAGATGAGAACTGCCTCGGGCTCCTTGCTTGTTATGTCGATGAAGTTAGCGTCGAGGTGTAGCAGGAACACCCGAAGCTTCCCCACTCTTGGAAGGGTCGGAGCCTCTGCACGTACAACTGCGACTATAGAGACGTGGTCGCCAGGTCTTGCGATATCTACGAGGTCTCTTCCCACGAGCTTTATGTTGACCCATCGTGGAAGTTGACCGGGCGGCAGGTCCTCAGGTCGCTCTTGGATGCGAATTTCCTGGGAATCAATAAACGTGGACTCCTTTTCGAGGAAGTCGAACGGTCCAGCTCTGCCGCAACTCGGGTCATCGCATTTGATAGGTGTACTTAAAAAGGGACCCGTTTGGATAATGTGGCTGATGTTTCCACACCGTTTGCATTTGAATGCAGCTTTAGTTATCATAGGTCGGGATGGGCTGGCGCGTACAATAATTCCATCTACCATGACAAGTTTTCCGATGTGGTCTGACCCCAATGTTCGAAGCGGTATGGTCTCCGGCAACCCTCTAAATTGAACTTTAACTCCAGGTTCTGCAATTTTTTCAGCATATTCAGGATCTTCAATCTGCAGTTGGGCTAATGCGGCTCGATTTGTGTGCTCTAGATACTCGTCGGGCTTATCGATGATGCTTTCAGCTAGTGCGGAGTCGGCTTCCAGTAGATCTTCAAAATCCGCGACTAGCGAGGTGCTGCCGCTGATAGCCATCTGTGAGATTCGCTGACGATACTTATCCGACTTTAGAAAGTCTTGAAATCGCTCTTGGGGATCAGCTATCGAAACCTCTTCGTTCAAGATTCACCCACCTTCAGGATTGTGGACCTCCACTCGCTAATAATGGCAGATAAACGTTCATAGATAACCCGCTCTTCCTTTGTCAGATTCTTAAGAACCTGATCTGTTTGTGCAGATGCAGAGGCGAGAGAAACGATCTTTTTCAATCGACAATGAATGATGTCGTGAGAGAGTCGTGTTACCTTCTCGTATTCTTTCATTTTTTCTGGGTTTTTCGCAGCTTCCCCTTTTAATCCAGCGAGATACCGTCGTAGCCTAGGAAAAAAATCCTCGGGTAGGGAGGAAATCTGCTTAACCGACTGAACACGTTCCTTCCAGTGCATCTTGTAGAGCTTCACTGCATCCAGCAATTCTTCATCTCGAAGCCTTGCTATCCCCGCCTTCTCTAGCTCCTGAGCTATCCAAAACCTGACCTCATACTCTCTACCCTCTTCGAAGGGTCCGACCTTCAAGCCCGCAAGCTCGATTTCGGGACAGTTTCTACCCACGATAATCTTGACCGGTGTGTTTTCAAACATAAAATCCGCATCTTTGATGGATACCAACGGTTTCGCCAACAACATTTAACCCCCGTTCGATGGGAGGCTTGCCTAAAAGAAAGAGGAGGCTGTCTAATATAAAGGCTATAGTCAAAAGATTCCAAGCTTAAAATTCGGTGAAAAGGGCATAATGTTTAAAAGGCAAGATTCGTTAACCCAGATACACACGTTTACATTTGTAAAGGTGGGATAAGATGAGCGAAAGAGTAACCAAGAACAGCGCATACCTAAACGGCAAATCCACATGCGGAACCACCACACGCGTCAAAGACGTGAGCCCAACCAGCGGCATGTGCCCCCTGTGCATCCGAGACTGCCCCATCCTATGCGAAATCAGCCTCTCAGCCTTCAGAGGAAGGGAAGCCCTATACCCCGAACCTGTTCAATTCGGCGCCAGCACCGCCGGAGCCCTCAAAGACTTCCGCCTAGACTGGTCAGACTTCAACATGCAATCATCACTCTTCGGCGCAGAAGGCATTGAACCCAACTCAGACATAGCCCTGTTCGAAAACGTAAACATCGAGACCTCAGTTGCTGGCATACCATTGAAAGTGCCAATATTAACTGGAGCTTTCGGCTCAACCGAGGTGGCCAGAGTTAACTGGGAAGGCCTAGCCATAGGCGCTGCTCTAGCAGGCGCAATCATAACAATTGGCGAGAACGTCTGCGGCATGGACATGGAAGCCAAAATCGAAAACGGCAAAGTCACGTACAGCAAAGAGCTGAAGCGTCGAGTTGACACCTTTCGAAAGTTCTGGGACGGAAAAAACGGCGACATAGTGGTTCAAACAAACGTGGAAGACCAACGCCTAGGGGTCGACGTCTACGCAATCTCCAAGCTAGAGGTCAACGTAATTGAGCGCAAGTGGGGTCAAGGCGCCAAAGCCATAGGCGGCGAAGTGCGCATCCGCGACCTAGACAAAGCGATTATGCTCAAGAAACGAGGCTACATAGTGATCCCGGACCCAGAAGACAAAGCCGTGCAAGAAGCTTTCAAGGAAGGTGTGTTCAAATCATTTGAACGCCATAGCCGTGTTGGCATGCCCAACCCAAAAACATTCGCCGAAGACATCGACTGGCTACGAAAACAAGGAGCAAAACACGTCGTCCTTAAAACAGGCGCCTACAGACCGTCAGCCGTAGCTTGGACCATGAAAATGGCTTCAGACGCTAAAGTTGAAGCGGTCACGTTCGACGGCGCAGGCGGTGGAACAGGCATGAGCCCCGTGCCCATGATGGACGAAATGAGCACGCCAACCGTCTATTTGGAAGCACAGGTGCTCAAGTGCGCCAACATCCTAAAGAAGAAAGGGCGATTCGTACCTGACCTGGTGATGGCTGGCGGCTTCATAAGTGAAACCCAGATTTACAAGGCAATTGCGCTGAGCAACTTTGGTGATGGACCTTTGGTCAAGGCGGTGTTGATGGCTCGTTCACCCTTGACCGCTGTCATGAAATCCTCGTACTTCGCACAGTTGGCAAAAGAGGGGCGGCTGGCAAGAACCTTCGCCGACAGGTTCGGCACCACACCCGACAAATTCTTCATTGCAGCACCGTACTTGACGGAGCAGTTCGGTGACCGCGCCAGCGAGATTCCGTGGGAAGCCGTGGGCTTGTACACCTACCTATACGACCGCATAGGCGTCGGATTGAAACAATTGTTGGCTGGTTCACGCAAGTGGAAACTAAACTTGATAAGTCGTAAGGACCTCATGGCTTTGACCGAACGAGCCGCCAAGGTCACGGGAATTCCGTTGGTTGAAGACGCTGAAGCAGAAGAAATCGAGAGAATCCTCGACTAACCCTCTCTTTTTATTTTCAGATGAAACGCATACTACCCTTCATTTTTCATCTGTGACCGGTTTTGTCCGTTAGATTCTGTTAAGTCCCTTTAGAACCACATACAATAAATAAAAAGAATCGATACTTTACAATAAAAGAGGAATAGCGTTGAGCGTGGGGCTCTGGACAGAAAAGTATCGGCCCAAGTCTCTAGATGAGATGGTGGATCAGAAGGAGATCGTGGAGCGGTTAAAGAGTTTCGTGGAGGCGAGGAACATTCCCCACTGCATTTTTGCAGGTCCGCCAGGAACTGGAAAGACCACGGCTGCCCTTTGTTTATCCCACGACCTCTATGGAGAGGGTTACCGGGAGCATCTGATGGAGTTGAACGCGAGCGATGAAAGGGGGATCAACGTGGTGAGGGAAACCGTGAAGACCTTTGCACGAATCCGCTCCATCGGTGAGATACCCTTTAAGATCATGATTCTAGACGAGGCCGACAACATGACGTCGGATGCTCAGCAAGCGTTGCGGCGGACTATGGAGCGGTTCACGGAAACTTGCCGGTTTATCCTTATTGCGAATTACAGCGGGAAGATCATAGAACCCATCCAGTCGAGATGTGCTCCATTTAGGTTTACATACTTACCGAAGGAGGACCTAGTGAATCGGCTTCAATGCATCGCTGAACAGGAAGGTGCGAAGGTACGAGATGAGGGAATCGACGCGGTCCTTGAGGTAAGTGAGGGAGATCTACGGAGGGCCATTAATACGTTGCAGGCTGCGGCCTCCATGGGCAAGCCGATCGATGCTGAAACCGTGTATTCCGTGATTGGGAGAGCCAATCCCGTAGATGTTCGGGAAATGATCGCTTTAGCGATAAAGGGCGACTTCTTGGGCGCTAGAGAGAGGCTGAGGGAGATGATCCTCAGGTACGGGATAGCGGGAAGCGACATCATCCGTCAGATTCATATCGAAATCTTTCGTTCAGAGGTGCCAGAGAGATGGAAGATTAAGCTGGCGGATGCTGTCGGCGAGATCGACTTTCGTTTGGTTCAAGGTGCCGACGAGGAGGTTCAGTTGAGCGCCTTGTTGGCGAGGCTGGTTGAGGCTGGCTACGAGATGAAGAGGGGCGTTTAGCTTAGGTGTACGCCGCTTGGACTGAGAAGCACAAGCCTCGTTCCTTGTCGGAGGTTGTGGGGAATAAGGAGACAATTCAAGAAATTGTCAGGTGGGTGAAGTCATGGGACAAGGGGGTCCCCCGTCAACGTGCCCTGTTTTTGTATGGTCCTCCCGGCGTTGGAAAGACTGTTTGTGTGGAGTCCTTGGCGAACGACTTGAACATGGAGTTGGTGGAGAAGAACGCTAGCGACTATAGGACGGAGGAGGCAGTTCAGCGGTTTGCGGGCTTGGCGTCTCAGTATGGCACGTTGTTTGGACGAAAGCGTCTCATCTTATTTGATGAACTGGATGGGATTACAGGAACAGAGGACCGGGGTGGACTCCGAGCAATCACCAACATCGTGAAGACAGCGATGTGTCCCGTTGTTTTGATTGCGAACAACGCCTACGACCCTCGATTCTCCGCGTTGCGTAACCACTGCCTCCTTATCGAGTTTAGGAAGCCACACATCGTAGAGGTGATGAAACACCTAAAGCGAATCTGCGTGCAGGAAGGAATCGAAGCCGAGGAAAGTGCCCTAAGGTTCATCGCTCAGCGTTCTGAGGGAGACATCCGCTCGGCGATGAACGACCTGCAAGCGTTGGGACAGGGCAAGAAGCGATTAACGTATGCGGACGTTTCTTGGCTGGCGTTCCGAGACCGAAAGGAAGTAATCTTCAACGTGTTGAGGCTCATCTTCTATGCGAAGAGTTGTGAGGCGGCGAAGAAAGCCGTGGACATGGCCGACGTGGACCCCGACATGCTTTTCGAATGGATTTACGAGAACGCGCCGTACCAATTACAAGACCCACACGACTTGGCAAAGGCAATAGATGCCCTCGCAGTCGCTGACCTCTATCGAGGGAGAATCAAGTCAACTCAGGACTGGAAGCTGACCCGCTACGTGGTCGATTTCATGACGGCTGGAGTGGCAATGGCTCGCGAGAAGACTCCGCTCGAGTGGGTTCCTTTTCGCTTTCCAGAGAGGATACGGATGCTGTCGAGGACCAAGCAGGAACGGGAACTACAGTCACAACTCGGCATGAAGGTTCGAAGGAGGTGCCACATTTCTTCGATGAGAGCGGTGAAGGAAGTTCTACCTTACCTACGAATCATTTTTGAAAACAATACAGAGATGGCGGTAACCATAGCCGAATGGCTCGACTTAGATGAAGATATGGTGGAGTATCTTGCTGGAGGAAAGACGCGAACAATAATGAAGCGTCTTGGTTAGATTGTGTATTGTTCTAACGAGGAAAGAGAACCTAGCCGACTGGCAGCTTAACTCATGCTTTTCTATATTCTCTTCTTGTTGGCTAGGGTTTTTGTCGCCACGCTCTAACGGTTTCGTACCATAAAATGGCGTTGCTGAGGATGCCTAAGATGAGGGCGAAGATGCTGTAGAAGTTGATTTCTCTAAACTGGGAGAG
>Ga0209314_10000167_pt1 | contig 28565 bp, 29 predicted proteins | sample I19B2metaG_FD_184146 | JGI IMG/M metagenome (GOLD analysis project Ga0209314, IMG submission 184146) | Lake sediment bacterial and archeal communities from Gulf of Boni, Indonesia to study Microbial Dark Matter (Phase II) - ​I19B2 metaG... | ecosystem: Environmental > Aquatic > Freshwater >... | reverse complement strand
TGCCGTGCACGACGCCGGCCTGGACTCCGCCGTCATCTCGCGCGTCCACCCGGTCCGGTCCCACTCCGTGGCGGCGCAGGGCGGGATCAACGCCGCCCTGGGCAACGCCGAGGGCGCCCGGGACGACACCTGGGAGAAGCACGCCTACGACACCATCAAGGGCTCCGACTTCCTGGCGGATCAGGACGCGGTGGAACGGATGACCCGCGAGGCCCCCGCCCGGGTGTACGAGATGGAGCACTGGGGGTGCCCCTTCTCGCGCCTGGCCGACGGTCGCATCGCCCAGCGCCCCTTCGGCGGCGCCGGCTACCCCCGGACCTGCTACGCCGCCGACAAGACCGGGCATGCCCTGCTGCACACCATGTGGGAGCAGTGCGTCAAGCGCGGCATCCGCACCTATCAGGAGTTCCTGGTGCTGTCGCTCACCGTTCGTGAGGGGCGGGCCCTGGGGTTAATCGCGCTGAACATCCTCACGGGCGAGATCGTCCCCCTGGCGGCGGACCGCATTCTCTTCGCCACCGGCGGCGCCGGGCGCATCTTCGGCCGCTCCACCAACGCCCTCATCAACACGGGCAGCGGCCTGGCCATCGCCTACCAGGCAGAGGTGCCCCTGAAGGACATGGAGTTCATTCAGTTCCACCCCACCGCCCTCTTCGGCACCAATATCCTGATGACCGAAGGCTGCCGCGGCGAGGGCGGGTACCTGGTCAACGCCGAGGGCAAGCGTTTCATGGAAAAGTACGCCTCCAAGGCCATGGAGCTGGCCCCCCGCGACATCGTGGCCCGCTCCATCCAGACGGAGATCAACGAGGGCCGGGGCTTCGGCAAGGGCGGCGCCGGCGGCGGCTACATCCACCTGGACTTGCGTCACCTCGGAGCCAAGAAGATCAAAGAGCGCCTGCCCGGCATCCGCGACATCTGCCTGAACTTTGCGGGCATCGACCCCATTGACACACCCATCCCGGTCCAGCCCGGCCAACACTACACCATGGGCGGCATCGACACGGACGTCACGGGTGCCGCCCCGGTGGAGGGGCTCTACGCCGCGGGCGAGTGCGCCTGCGTCTCGGTCCACGGCGCCAACCGCCTGGGTGGCAACTCGCTGCTGGACACCATGGTGTTCGGCAAGCTGGCCGGCGACGCCATGGCCGAGTCGCTGGCGGGAAACGCCAACCGGACGGAACCGGCCCCCGAAGCCAGGACGCTCCTGGAGGAGGACCTGCGCAAGACCCGCGACAGGGCCCACCGGCTGATGGCCGGCGACGGGACGGAGGACCCCTCCGCCATCCGCGACCGCCTCAAGGACGTGATGATCGAGAAGGTGGGCATCTTCCGCGACCGGGGCACCCTGACGGAGGCGCTGGCCGAGGTCCGTGAACTCAAGGAACGCGTAGCCCACATCAAGGTGCGCAGCCAGGCCCGGGTCTTCAACCTGGACCTGGTCACCAACGTCGAATTGGAGGGCATGCTGGAGGTGGCCGAGGTCATCGCCCTGGGCGCCCTGCAGCGGGAGGAGAGCCGCGGCTCGCACTACCGTCTGGACTTTACCTCACGGAACGACGCCGACTGGCTCAAGCACACCCTGGCCCACCGTACTCCAGAGGGGCCGCAGCTTGATTACAGCCCCGTGGCCATCACGCACTACCAGCCGGTGGAGCGCAAGTACTGATGCCGGCGGTCCGACGAACTCAAAGGGGTGTTCTGATGCCTGAGGATACGTTCGCACTGCGCATCTTCCGCTTCGACCCCGAGTCCGGCAAGGACCCGGGCTACCAGGACTTTCAGGTGCCCCGGGGCGGCAGGTCGGGCGGCCTCACGGTTCTGGAGGCCCTGTTCTACGTGCTGGAGCATCAGGACCCCGGTCTCGCCTTCCGCTACTCCTGCCGCGAGGCCATTTGCGGCTCCTGCGCCATGTACATCAGCGGCGAGTGGAAGCTGGCCTGCCAGACCCAGGTGGGTCACGCCCTGGAGGGCAACGTGGTGACGGTGTCAGCCCTGCCCCACCTGCCCGTGATCAAGGACCTGGTGGTGGACATGGAGCCCTTCTGGCGCAACTACGAGAAGGTCAAGCCCTACCTCATCAACGACGGCCCGCCGCCGGAGAAGGAGCGCCTCCAGTCGCCCGAAGACCGCAAGGGGATCCAGGAGATGGCCGACTGCATCCTCTGCGCTGCCTGCCACTCCGCCTGCCCGTCCGGCATCGCCAACGAGGATTACCTCGGCCCGGCCGCCCTCACGAAGGCCTACCGTTTCGTCGCTGACAGCCGCGATACGGCCAGGGAGGAGCGCCTCACGCTGGTGGGCAACGAGCAGGGCATCTTCCGCTGCCACACCATCTTCAACTGCGTTACGTCCTGCCCCAAGGGCATCAACCAGACCTACTCCATTCAACAGATGAAGAAGCTGGTCATGAAGCGAAACCTGGGCCTCCAGCTCTGACTCCTGAGCCCGCCGCATGGACCCGGAGAAACTCGGGCGCCGTCACGTCTTTACGGGCGGCGCCCTTGTGATAAAATCTCAGGAAGGCAGAGTGACGAGACAAGCCCGTCTCGCAGTATCGCAGACGAGGAGATGTCCCTCATCGATATTCATGACATTCCCTCCGGGCAGATCGACCCGGAGCAGCCGGGGCACCCCCGGGACTCGTTCCTGAAGGGCGCCCTCATTCTTACCGGCGCCACGCTCATCGTCCGGCTGCTGGGGATAGCGCAAAAGCTGCCCCTGTTCTGGCTGCTGCGGGAGGAAGGCGTGGGCATCTACAATTTTCCCTACGCCTTCTACGCCATTCTTCTGGCCATCTCATCCACCGGCATCAATATCGCCATCTCCAAGCTGGTGGCCGAGCGCCTGGCGGCCGGCGACCGTCCCGGCGCCATTCGCGTTTTCCGGGTGTCCCGATTGGCCATGACCACCCTGGGAGTTTTCACGGCCACAGCCCTGGCCCTGGCCGGGCGGTTCCTGGCCAACAACGTCCACCACGACCCTCGCGCCGCCCTTTCCTACTGGGTGCTGGCTCCGGCCGTCTTCGCCGATACCCTCCAGGCCGCCTACCGCGGGTTCTTCCAGGGCCTGCAGAACATGCGGCCCAACGCCCTCTCTCAGGTGGTCGAGCAGATCATCCGTGTCATCATCATGCTGAGCGCCGCCTACATCCTGCTGGGACGGACCGGCGACCTGGGGATCGCCGCCGCCGGCGCCACCTTCGGCTCGACCGCCGGGGCCATCGGCAGCTTCCTGCTGCTGAGCCTGATCTACCAGACCGCCGTGCCCCGCTACTTTGGACAGGCGCTGCGAGAGGCCAGGCTCATCAAGGAGCCCGTCTGGCCCCTGGTGCGCCGCATCTTCAGCTACTCGATCCCCATCTCCCTGGCCGGTATGGGCCTGCCCATGCTGATGCTGGCCGACTCGGCCCTGGTTTCAGCGCGCCTGCAGGCGGCGGGCATGTCCATGGGGGGCGCCACCTCCAACTATGGTGTCCTGGCCGGCAACGCCATGCCGCTGGTGAATCTGCCCACCATGCTGACCGGTGCGCTCTTCGTCACCCTGGTGCCGGCCATCACCGAGTCCCTGTTCCGGGGGCGGCGGGATGAGATTCTGTCCCGCTCCCGCACCGCCCTGCGCGTCACCCTTCTCTTCTCCATCCCGGCGGCGGTGGGCATGTACCTGCTGGCCGGCGGCATCGTCCACCTGCTGCGCCTGCAGAGCCAGGCCCCGGCGGCTCCCACGGAAGTGGTGGTGCGCGCCCTGACCCTCGGCCTCATCTTTGTCACGCTGCAGCAGACGACGTCGGGCATTCTTCAAGGCTTGGGCCGCAACATCGTTCCCGTTGTGAACATGTTTCTGGGCGCTGCGCTCAAGGCTGTGCTGACGTATGTCCTGGTCTTCCGCATCGGCGTCACCGGAGCCGCCTACGCCACGGCCATCGGCTTCGCCCTGACCACCTCGCTCAACCTGTACCGGGTATACGAGAGTGTCGGCCCGGTCATTCAGGTACGCGACATGATTATGAAGCCGGCCCTGGCCGCAGCCGTGATGGGCGCCGCCGTGGTACCGTCCTACCTCGCCTTCACGCAGCTGCTGCACTCGGCCGGCCTGGCCACGCTGGCGGCCATAGCCGTGGGCGGCGTCGTCTACGGCCTGGTCATGTTAGTTGTTGGCGGCCTGCGCGAGAGCGACCTGGCCCTCATCCCGAGGTTCGGACGGCCCCTGGCCCGCACCCTGTCGCGCCTGCACCTGCTGCGGGCCTAGGCGCCGGGGGTCTAGTCGGACAACCCCAACTCCCGGCCCAGGTTGATCAGGTCCCGCAAGACCGAGGCCGCAGCCGGCATGGGTCCGGATCCGCCGCCGACCACCGCGAGACGGCCCATGAGGTCGGTCTCATAGACGATGCCCTTCTCCGTCCCGTTCACCCGGGCCAGGAGGTGGCCCGAGTCCAGTTCACGCACAGAGACGTCACAGCGGACGGGGGCAGGCGCGTTCCCGGCGGCGTCTTCACGCCAGGCCCGTGCCACCAGTTTCAGCCCGCCGCCCCGTTCCCGGGCCGCCCTGGCCGCGGCCGGGTCCACGTCGGTGATGCCCTGGCGGGGGATGTCCTGCAGGGCGAAATCGGTGCCAAAGAGGCTATTGCACAGGAGCAGCAGCTTGACCGCCGTGTCCACGCCCTCCACGTCCAGGCTGGGGTCACGCTCGGCGATGCCCCGGGTCTGGGCTTCGGCCAGAGCCGTGGCGTAGTCCCGACCCTGGCTCATGGCGGTCAGGATGAAGTTGGACGTGCCGTTCAGAACGGCCTCCAGCCGGGTGACGCGCGACCCGGCCAGTTCGTAATGGGCCAGGCTGGCGGTGGGCAGGGCCGCGGCCGTGGCGCCGCCGTACTTGAGGTGGGAACCGCTGCCGCGGGCCAACCGGTGGAGTTCACCCCAGGCCACCACCAGAGGGCCCTTGTTGGCGGTCACCAGGTGCAGCCCGTGCCGCAGGGCCCACCGGGTCTCCTCCAGGGCCGATCCCCCCGTGCGGACATCCGTGGGGCTCAGGTCCACCCAGACGTCGCAGCCGGCCTGCTCCGCGGCTGCCGGCAGGCTGGCCGAGGCCGAGCCCCGGTCTGCGGCCAGCCTGCCCAGTCCACCGGCAGTGCGGACATTCAGCAGATCTGCCGGATCAAGGCCGGCCTGGGACCAGACGGCTCCGGTGGAGTCGGAGGCGGCCGCCACAACAAGGCGCAGGCCGAACTCGCGCTCAAGGCCGGCTCCGCGGTCGGACAGGATGCGGGCCAGAGCCTGACCCACGTGGCCGAAGCCGCGCACCGCCAGGCGGAGAGTCCGCGGCCCCGCGCTCCGCTTAGCGTGAACCGCGGGCATCAGTGGACGGTCCCCCCGTCATCGTCATCGTCATTGTCCTCTTCCTCCTCGTCCTCGTCCCCGCCTCCGTCGCCGGCATCCGTCTCTTCGGCCGGCACGACGCCGGCCCGGTCCAGTACCTCCGGCTGCACGTAGACGGGTGCGCCCCCTCGCAGGGCCAGGGCCACGCAGTCGCTGGGCCGCGCGTCCAGGCTGACGGGCCCGGCGGGCGTGTCCAGGTTGAGCTGTCCGAAGAACGTGCTGTCCTTGAAGTCCACGATGGTGACGGAGTCGATTCGGGTGTCCAGTTGCCCCAGCGCGGAGTTGAAGAGGTCGTGCGTCAAGGGCCTCGGGGGCCGGATCTCCTCCAGGGCCATGGCGATGGCGTTGGCCTCGAGGGGGCCGATCTCCATGATGAGCAGCCGCTCTCCGTCCTGCTCCTTCAGCACCAGAACAATGTTGCTGGAGCCGGCCAGCATGCCGACGTTGACCACGTCCATTTCAATCATGGGCGACGCTCCTTTCCCTGACGGCTCTATTGTACTCCTTCCGCCCGCCGGCCAAAGGGCCAGACAAGAAGGCCCAGGGCAGCCGCCAGGGCGGCGGCGGCGCCGTAGTAGAAGGACCAACCAAAACCGAAACGCTGCCAGAGAAGGCCGGCCGCGAGGCTGGCCGGGAGGGTTGCCAGGCCGGTCAGCCCGTTGACCAGGCCGATGGCCGTGCCGCGGCGCCCGGCCGGGACCAGGTCGGCCACCATCGCCTTCTGCACACCTTCCGTCGCTGCGTAGTATAGCCCATAGAACGCGAAGAGCGGCCACACGTGCCAGGCCTGGGTGGCCCGGGCGAAGCCGACATAGATGGCGGCGAAGAAGAGGTAGCCGGCGATGAGCAAGGGGCGCCGTCCAATGCGGTCGGACCAACTTCCTGCGGGCCAGGACGTCAGCGAGTAGACGGCGTTGAAGGAGAAATAGGCCACGGGCACCAGGGCTGCGGGCAGCCCCAGATCGCGCGCCCGCAGGATGAGGAAGGCATCGGAGGAGTTGCCCAGGGCAAAGAGGGTGGCCACCACCGCCAGCCAGGTGAAGGCCGGCCCCAGGGGCCGCGCCGCCCGGGCCTCTGCGGCGTCCGGGCGGTTCTCGGGTCCGTCATGGCCCGTCGCCCCGTCGTCGTGGCGCCCCGTTCCCCGGCGGGAATCGCGCAGCCACAGGCTGAGGACGACGACGGAAACGACGCCCGGCAGTGCCGACCACCAGAACACCCGCCGGTAATCGTCTTGGAAGGCCATCAGGATGGCAAAGGACACCAGGGGGCCAATGGCGGCGCCCAGAGTATCCATCATGCGGTGGACGCCGAAGGCCCTACCGCGCTGGGAAGCGTCCACGCTGTCGGCGATCAGGGCGTCCCGCGGGGCCCCGCGCACGCCCTTGCCAAATCGGTCGGCGAAGCGGATGACCAGCACCTGCGGCCAGCTCTGCGCCAGTGCAAACAGGGGTTTGATCAGGTTGGAGAGCCCATAGCCGAAGAGCATAAAGGGTTTGCGGCGGCGAACGCGGTCCGACCACCAACCGGAGACGACCTTCAGCAGCGAGGCGGTGGCTTCGGCCACGCCCTCAATGAGACCGATGGAGGCGGGACTGGCCGCCAGAACCCCCGTCAGGAAGAGCGGCAGGACAGGCACGATCATTTCGCTGGAGATATCGGTGAAGAGGCTGGCCAGGCCCGCCACCCAGACGTTGCGCGGCAGGCGTCGCCGATTCCCGGCCGGATCGTCGGACTGGGGCATGAAGAGTCCTCCCGGTGAAGGGTGCAGGAGTCGGGAAAGGGGTGCCGCCGCCGGACGTGGCCGCGGCAGCCGCGGACCCTTCCTCCATTCTACCTCAGAGGGGTGCGGGAGAGGCGATAGGCAGATACAACAGGGGGTATTTTCTCCGACGACCCAGCGGTTCTGCCTTTGCAAAGCGCCCGAGGTAATAAGACGCAATTACTACAATTCTATTGGAGGCAGGAGACGGCCTTGAAAACACCGAATTCCCTTGCGTTTTCCGTTGAACTCCAAAGAAAGGAGCCTGGCGAATGAAGCGCGGAAATCATTACTTCTGGCGCAAGCTGCATTCACTCAGCGGCGTCATTCCCGTAGGCGGATTTCTGATCTTTCACCTGACCCTCAACAGCATGGCGTTCCTGAAGGGGCCGGAAGCCTACAACAGCATCATCAAAATGAACACCAGCCTGCCCCTGGTCACCCTGATCGAGTGGGTGCTCATCTTCCTTCCGCTCTACTACCATGCCATCTACGGCATCGTCGTCGCCCTCGACTCCCGCAATAACGTGCTGCGCTATCAGTACTTCCGCAACTGGATGTTCTACGTCCAGCGCGTCTCGGGCGTGTTTACCCTGTTCTTTGTGACGTGGCACATCTACATGTTCACCCTGCAGCGCATGCTCTTCGGGCACGAGATCAGCTTCAACGTGGTGGCGCAGGCCCTGCACAATCCGTTGTATGCCGTCCTGTATGCCCTGGGCGTGACCGCCGCCGCATTCCACTTCGCCAACGGCCTGTGGACGTTCCTCATCACCTGGGGCATCACCGTGGGTCCGCGCGCCCAGCGCATCTCCTACGTCCTCAGCGTCGTGCTCTTTGCCGGCCTGACCGCCGCCGGGCTGGCCGCCCTCTACGCCTTCAGCACCAGCCCCATTCTGGCCGCCATGTAATGACGCCGCCGCTTCCGCGGCAGGCGTGTTCTTTTCACTCTTTGCACGGAGGGATTCTCGATGGCACAAAATGTCGTGGTTGTCGGCGGCGGCCTGGCCGGGCTGATGACCACCATTAAGCTCGCCGAGGCCGGTGTGCACGTCGACCTGCTTTCCCTGGTGCCGGTCAAGCGCAGCCACTCGGTGTGCGCCCAGGGCGGCATCAACGGCGCGGTCAACACCAAGGGTGAGGGCGACTCCCCCTGGCAGCACTTTGACGACACCGTCTACGGCGGCGACTTCCTGGCCAACCAGCCGCCGGTCAAGCTCATGGCCGAACTGGCCCCCGGCGTTATCAACATGTTCGACCGCATGGGCGTGACGTTCAACCGCACCCCGGAAGGCCTCCTGGACTTCCGCCGGTTCGGCGGCACCAAGCACCATCGCACCGCCTTCGCCGGCGCCACCACCGGCCAGCAGCTCATGTACGCCCTGGACGAGCAGGTCCGCCGCTGGGAAGTGGAAGGCCTGGTCACCAAGTACGAGTTCTGGGACCTGACGCAGCTGGTCATTGATGACTCCGGCCGCTGCCGGGGCGTGGTGGCGCAGGACCTGCGCTCCATGGCCATCAAGGCCTTCCCCGGCGACGCCGTGGTGATCGCCTCGGGCGGCATCGGCATGATCTACGGCAAGTCCACCAACTCGGTGATCAACACCGGTGCGCCGATCTCCATCGCCTACCAGCAGGGCGTCAAGTACGGCAATCCCGAGATGGTGCAGGTGCACCCCACCACCATTCCGGGCGAAGACAAGCTGCGCCTGATGTCCGAGTCGATCCGCGGCGAGGGCGGGCGCGTCTGGACCTACAAGGACGGCAAGCCCTGGTACTTCCTCGAAGAGAAGTACCCCGCCTACGGCAACCTGGTCCCGCGCGACATCGCCACCCGCGAGATCTTCGACGTCTGCGTCAACCAGAAGCTGGGCGTGGACGGCCAGAATATGGTCTACCTGGACATCTCCCACCTGGACGCCGAGATGCTGGAGAAGAAGCTGGGCGGCGTCATTGACATCTATAAGAAGTTCGTCGGTGATGACCCAACCAAGGTGCCCATGAAGATCTTCCCCGGGATGCACTATACCATGGGCGGCATCTGGGTCGACTTCGAGCAGCAGACCAACGTGCCCGGCCTCTTCGCCACCGGCGAGGCCGACTACTCCATCCACGGCGCCAACCGCCTCGGGGCCAACTCCCTGCTCTCCTGCGTCACCGCCGGCATCGTCGCCGGCCCGGCGATCGTCAGCTATATCAGCGCGCAGAAGGGCGGCGACGCCCCCAGTTCGCTGTTCGACGCCGCCGTCCGCCAGCAGCAGGAGGATTACAACAAGATCCTCAAGATGGACGGCCCGGAGAATGCCTACCGCATCTGGCAGGAACTCGGCCAGGCCATGACCGAGAACGTCACCGTGGTGCGCTACAACGAGAAGCTCAAGGCCACGGACGTCAAGCTGCAGGAGCTGCTGGAACGCTGGAACCGCATCGGCGTCAACGACATCGCCGGCTGGTCCAACCAGAACACCCAGTTTACGCGGCACCTGCGCCACATGCTTATCCAAGCCCGGGCCATCGTGGTCGGCGCCTACATGCGCAATGAAAGCCGCGGCTCACACTACAAGCCCGACTTCCCGAAGCGGGACGACGCCAACTTCCTCAAGACCACCATCGCCACCTATGATCCGGAGTCGCCGCGCATCTCCTATGAGCCTGTCGACGTGTCGCTCATCCCGCCGCGCGAGCGGAAATACGCCTAAGGGGGCACAGAGGCCAATGGCTGAACAGTTTATTCACCTGAAAATCAAGCGCCAGGACGGCCCTGACGCCGGCTCGCGGTGGGAAGAGTTCAAGATTCCCTACCATCCCAAGATGAACGTCATTTCCTGCCTCATGGAGATCCAGAAGAACCCGGTCAACGCGCAGGGGGTCAAGACCACCCCGGTGGTCTGGGAGTCCAACTGCCTGGAGGAAGTGTGCGGCGCCTGCTCCATGGTCATCAACGGCAAGGCCCGGCAGGCCTGCTCCGCCCTCATTGACAGCCTGACGCAGCCCGTCACCCTTGAGCCCATGAGCACCTTCCCCGTCATGCGCGACCTGATGGTGGACCGGACGCGCATGTTCGAGGCCCTCAAGAAGGTGAAGGCCTGGATCCCCATTGACGGCACCTACGAGCTGGGGCCGGGGCCACGCATCTCCCCGAAGGACCAGGAGTTCATGTACAAGTTTTCCGAGTGCATGACCTGCGGCGTCTGCCTGGAGGTTTGCCCCAACGTCAACGAGCGTTCGCAGTTCATGGGCCCCGCGCCCATCCAGCAGGTTCTCCTGTTCAACATGCACCCAACCGGTGCGCGCAACAAGGAGGAGCGGCTGGAGGCCATCATGGGCCCCGGCGGCATCACCGACTGCGGCAACGCCCAGAACTGCGTCAAGGCCTGTCCGAAGGAGATTCCGATTACCACCGCTCTGGCCGCGCTCAACCGCGCCACCACCTGGCACAGCGTCAAGAGCTTCCTCGGCAAGTAACCGACCCCTGCACGGCCGCGGCTGCGCCTCAGGCGCGGCCGCTTTTTTTCCTGCCCCTGAGCCTCGCTCGCCTTGCCTGCATATAGGAAACCGACCGGAATGTCGACACCTCCGGCCAGCGGGGGAGATGCCTGGTGGGACGCAAGAAAGCCTATGATGTCGCCCTGTCCTTCGCCGGCGAAGACCGGCCGCTGGCTGAGTCCGTAGCCCTGGAGCTAAAGCGCCGTGGCGTGGCGGTCTTTTACGACCGGCTGGAGCAGGCGGAACTATGGGGGAAAGACTTATACCAGCACCTCTCAGACGTCTACCGGACGCGGGCCCGCTTCTGTCTGGTTTTCGTCTCCGCCGCCTACGCCCGCAAGGACTGGGCGCGGCTGGAGCTGAAGAGCGCTCAGGCCAGGGCTTTCTCGTCTCAACGGGAGTACATCCTGCCCGTCCGCCTCGACGACACGGTGTTACCTGGCCTGCCTCCCACCGTCGCCTACGTAGACGCCCGGCGGGCTGGGACCGAGGAGATCGTGCTGCTGGTCATGCGAAAGCTGGGACGTGACACGGCGCCCCGCCGCGGGAACGGCGGGGGTAGCGCCAGGCCCGGCGGGGTCACGCCCCAGGATGTTGTCTACTGGAAGGTGCTGGCTGCCGTCAACTCCCACGATCCCATGGAGCTATTCCCCTACGCCTCAGCCGAAGAATACGCGGAGGAAAGCCGGAGCATCGCTGCTCTGGTCCCTCAGGCGGGATCGGTGCTGGACCTGGCGCGGTCTATTCAGCGCGTCTTCGCTCTCTGGTTCTCGCCGCAGCAGGCGGGCCCGGTGCGTCAGTACCTCAAGCTGGCTCACGAAATCTGGATGCTGACGCGGAACGGTGGCGGCAGCCTGGACGCTGATTCAGGCCGGACTCCTGGTCCCGAGGCGCCGGGGTGACAGGCGGGGTCGGTTGTGTTCGCCCGGGCCAGCCTATATAATTATGGCTAGTCATTACTATCAAATTGTGTGGGGACGGGGCCGACCCCGTTCTCCAGCGGGAGGCGCTCCTGTGCTGATGAAGGAAGTCGTGATCCCCCTGTCCCTGGGCGGCCTGGGACTGGCGGTTCTGGCGGGGTCCATCGCCGGGGCGGTCAGGAAGGTGCCGGGGTATCCGCTGTTGCTGCTGCTTGGTGTGCCTCTGGCCATAACCCTGCTGCTCTACCGGTTCGATGCCAACGTACTGGGGACCCTGATTCCGGGGATCTGACGCGCACCAAAAGAGAGGACGCCATGCCGAGAGGCATGGCGTCCTGGTTTATCTGGTTGTTGGGGCGAGGCGGGGCCCCTATACTGCCTCAAGAAGCTTCTTGAGGAAGAGCTTTTCTGGCATCGCGCCCTCAACCTCTACGGCACCGTTGTTGACCACGGTCTTGGGCACGCCGTAGACATTGTACTGCCGCGAGAGGTCCATAAACTCGTTGGCGGAGACCATCTCGCCGATTACCTTGCCGGGGTTCTCCATAGCCATCTGGTGAGCCAGGCGCACGGCCTGGGGGCAGTAGGGTCAGGTAGGTGTGACGAACACCTGGATCCGCACCGGGCTGGTCAGGCCGGCGATGGCGGTCCGGGTTTCGTCACTGAGCCGGGTCTTGCCCTTGGCCACGTCGGAGAGGTCCTCCAGCAACGTGGCGAACTCATACCCGACGGGAAGGCCATAAAAGCGGATGCCGGTGTCTTTGCCGTCGGCCGGTGTCAGCACCAGGGCGGGCACCTTGTCGATGTTGAACCGGCCGGCCAGGCCGTCGCTGCCATCGAGTTGATGCTCCTCCAGGGTAACCTTGTCGGACAAGGCGGCCACTTCAGTGAACAGGTTGCGGGCGTCGTCGCAGGTCTCGCACTCCTGGCCACCGTCGCCTGCGGTGAACAGCAGAAGCTTCACCGGCGCGGCCAGGGCGTCGAGCGCCTGCTTGATCTTGTCCGCATCCCTCTGCGATAGGATAGCGATCGCCAATCCCTCCTTAAGCCTGTAGATGCCAGGCGGTCTCGTATACCTGTAGGGGGTATATCCACTATCAGTGAGCATAGCGCGCCAGGTGCTTCCTGTCAAGGATGACGCGCCCTATTCCACGGGCTCGGGGTTGACGTCGGCCCAGGGTCCGTCGTTGATCTGGAAGCTATAGCGAAGGGCGGCGCGGCCGGAGGCCAGGTGCGCCACCACGCAGTAGCGGTCCCGGGAGAGCCGGATGGCCCGCTCCACCTTCTCCGGAGTCAGGCTGCTGCCCCAGACCCGATAGCGCACCTCGATCCGCTCGTAGGACTTGGGGTGTTCGGTCCGCTCCTCGCCGCTCACTTCCACTTCAAACTTCTGAACATCCTGGCGCATCTTCTTGAGGATGGAGACGATGTCCATGCCGGTGCAGCCGCCCAGCCCCACCAGAACCATCTCCGAGGGGCGGGCTCCCTTGTCCCGGCCCCCAACCTCTTCCCGTGCATCCATGGTAATGGCATGGCCGGAGCCGGTCTGCGCCTGGAACTCCATGCCCTCCACCCAGCGGACGGTCGCCGTCTTGCTCATCTCAGTCCTCCCAGACGTTGGCTTGGTACCTTCATCCCCAGGTACGGGGTAGGGTACGCTTTTCAAGAAGACCTTACTACAAGCGAACGGGGCTGGCAAGGCGACCGGTCCGAGACGGCTACGCCATCATTCTGCCCAAAGCGGACTGAAAGACACATGGCCCCGAGGCATTTTCGCCTCGGGGCCGGTCCATGGCTCATGGGCAGGGTTGGCTCAGGCCACGGCGGTGCCGGACGGCGACCTGGCGCAGTCCACCAGGCGGTTGTCGAGCACGGTCAGCACGAGGCGCTGCGAGCCCTTCTTGGCAACGATGCGGCCCGAGTCATCGGGCGAGCCGGTAAGCCAGAGCGGCATCAGGGCCATGGCCACGGTCAGCGGGGCGGTGCGGCCGTACTCGCCAAGGTACCAGACGTACGCCTCGGGCGAGAGGCCATCGAGCATGTGTACCTGGTGTACGTGGCGGCGGCTGCCCTTCTCCTCGACCAGAATGTGCTGGTCCTTCCAGGTGTGCAGCGCGAACCGCCCTTCCTTCCCGGTGCTTTCAGCCAGGAGCACTCCCTGGCCGGCCGCCTGCTGCGCCTGGTTGCGACGCAGGGCGCACATGGTGCGCAGGGTGGCAGTCCGGGCGGCCCACTCCGGGCCGCTGGCCATCTGAGCCAGCTCGCGCCAGCCGGCGGCCTGCACGGACTTGAGCCATTCCTCTGGGGCGGAGAGCCCCTCCAAGGCGGACGAAGTGGCCGGGGGCGGAGCCGTCTCTTCCTGGCTGGACGCTACCGCGGCCTGGACGGACGCGGACGAAGCCAGGGCGAGCGCCGAAACAGGTACGGTGGTGGGTTCAGCCGGCAGCGCAGCAGCCACAGCCTTCACTTCGGTGACGGTTTCCGCGGCAGTCGCCTTGGGCTCGGCCTTCCTGGCCGAGGAGCGACGGGTGCGCTTGGCAGGCTTCTTGGCGGCGGCTTCGCCGGCCCCAACAACCGGGGGCGCCTCCATGGCGTCGGTTGTGGCTGCAGCCCTGGCAGGGCTGGCCTTTTCCTTGGTTGCCTTTTCGGAGGGCGGAGACGCCTTAGTCTGCTTCTCCGAGCGGGCGGTGGGCCTGGAAGCGCGGCCTGCCGAACCTGCGGCGGGCCGGGTTGGGGTCACGGGAATGCCGGCTGCTGCGTGCCCATTGCCGTTCAAGGCCGCGGGAACGGCCAGTTCGGGCCCGAAGGCGGCCGGAACCACCAGCGGGGTCCTGCTGGAACGGTGGCGGGGACGGCGCTGGCTGTAGCGGCCGGCATCCTGCCCGGGGGGCGAGAACAGCGGCGGGTACTGCTCGGGAAGGGCGTTGCCCTTGACCTCATTGCAGATCTTGTGCGCCAGTTGGAGGTTGCCCAGAACGTCGGGGCCGCCCTGGCTGGACGGGACGCGGTGGTCCTGGGTGGACTCCTCCAGCGAGGCGATGGGAGCCCCGCACAGCGTGCAGACCAGCGGTTCACGCCGAACCTGCACCAGGAAGCGCTTGCGGGCGTCCCCCATGGGGAATAGCCAGTGGCCGCTGCGATGCTGGACCACGATGCCCAGGGCCTGGGCCTGCTCCAGTTCCTCGTCGCTCAGCACGCCCTCCACCAGGTGCATCGTGTGGTGGTAGACCAGGTTGCCGCCCTCGTGCCAGGGAAGGGCGGTGCTCAGCGTCCGTGAGTTGAGGGTGACCCAGGGGGCCGCCAGTTTGGCTCGTCCCGGCGTCAGGGTCCCGGGGTGGATACGGGCGAGCCAGCCGGCCACCAGGTACGGCTGCTCGGCCTCTTCTTCCCCCCAGGCCTGTGGGCCGCCCGTCGTCTCAATCCGCAGGACGTCCGCCACCCAGGCGATGTCCCCCGATTCATTGCGGAGGAAGAGGCTGTCGCCCGCTTCCACCGGTCGGGGACCCGGCAAGAGGACCATGCGCTGCTGATCGGCGAGGGGAATGGAGGCGCGAAAGAAGGCTTTTTCTTCTAGAACGTGAATGCCCAAACGATTTCTCCTTTCGGTGGCGTCTCCGCTACCAGTATACAGAATTCTTGGCCTGCAGCCAAATTTTTATCCCTGGGAGGCCAGGAGTAGCCTGGACGGGACCCGCCCAAAGATGGGCGCGTTATCGTCGTGACGGCCTTTTTCAGCTCCTGCCTGCTGTCGGAAAACAACCCGACGCGGGCATACTGTTTCCGCCCGGCAGGACCGTGGGGGTCGCCCCTCGAACCCTCCCAACAGCAGTGCCCCGGTCGACACGGCTGGGGCGATAAAGGAGCGTTGCCAATGCCTGTTATTCAGGTGAACATGCTTCCCGGCCGGACCCCTGAGCAGAAGCGGGAACTGATCGCAGTCTTTACGCGTGAATTCGTACGCATCTGCAAGACCAAGCCCGAAGCCGTCAAGATCGTGATCCACGACGTCCCGCCGGAAAACTTCGGCTCGGGTGGCGTGCCCATGAGCGACCCGGTAGGCCAGTAGACGATGCGCCTTCACCTGCGTTTCTTCGCTGCGGCCGCCGATGCGGCCGCAGCCCGCACGCTGGAGTGGGAGGTGCCGGACGGCGCCACCGTGGCCGACCTTCGTCGGACGCTGGCTGAGCGCCTGCCGGCTCTCTCGCGTCTCGCCCCGCTGGTCCTGGTGGCCGTGAACCGCGAATATGTTCCGCCTGATCACCCCCTTCGGGAGGGCGATGAGGTGGCCCTCATCCCACCCGTCAGCGGCGGCGACGGCGGGGATGGCCCGGCAGCCTTTCGGGATGAGACCGGCCTCTACGAGATCACCCCGGACTCGCTCTCCGGCGACGCCGTGGCGGCTCGGGTCGTCAACCCCTATGCCGGTGCGGCTGTGGTCTTTCTAGGCACGGTCCGGGAGTTCACCGTCAACCGTCGGACGGTCCGGCTCGAATACGAGGCCTTCGCTGAGATGGCTGTGCAGAAGATGAAGGAGATCGGCGACGAGGTGGAGACCCGCTGGAAGGGAGCCCGGGTGGCCATGAGCCACCGAGTCGGGCCTCTGGCCATCAGTGAGGTGAGCGTGGCCATCGCCGTCGCCACACCCCACCGGGCGGAAGCCTTTGAGGCCTGCCGCTTCGCCATCGACCGCCTCAAACAGATCGTTCCCATCTGGAAGAAGGAAGTCTGGGAGGACGGCAGCGAGTGGGTGGGCAGCCAGACGGGACCCACCTGACCCATGGACGCCTGAGCCAGGACCGGCGCCTGGGGTCAGGCCGCGACCTTGGCCGCCGCCCGCGATCGCGACAGGTAGGAGGCGACGCGGGCCAGGAGTGCCGCCGCGATCAGACGGGGGATGAGCAGCCAAAAGAGACCGGCGCCCACCGATGCGAACAGGGCGGTGTCCTCCAGGAGCGAGTGGCTGACCCCGATGGAGGCGTTGAGCCGCACCAGCCCGTCCTGATCGATATGGCCCTGCTCCGCCTCCTCGATGATCAGGGCTGACCCGTAAAGCAGACCCACGGCTGCGGCCGTCAGCCAGGCGAAAGAGGCCGAGGCGGGCAGCCCGAGCACGGTCATGACCGGCCGGAGGGCCTTCGAGATGCGCTCCAGCCAGCCGTACTCGCGGAGGATTTCCGTCAGGACGAACATGACGGTGATGATGACCAGCATCTTCAAGGCCAGGTGACCGGTCGAGGTGAGCCAGTCCACCAGGTGCCTGCCCCAGCCAACAGAGGCGGCGGCTGCAGCCTCCGCTCCCCCGGAACCGGCTCCGGCGACGCCCGGCACGATGCGCGCCAGGATGAAGCCGACAACGAAGGAAGACCCCAGCCGCAGGGCGACCATCCGCCAACCGGAGACGCCTGACTTTTGCTGCACCGCCCCTTCCAGGGGCAGTGAGTGGGCGATGAGGGCCATGACGGCCAGAACGTTGAGCTGCCCGATGGTCAGGTGGAGAGGGGCGAGCGCCGCAATGGCGGCGTAGATGCCCACCAGTGCCCCGGACAGCAGGCTGACGGCCGCCTCGCCGGGAAGCCCCACGATGCCCAGCACCGGGCCCAACCAGCGGCCGATCAGGTGCAGCAGTCCGATCCAGTCCAGGAGGTTGACCGCCAGGGACACGGGAATGACAATGCTGAGCAGCCGATAGGTAGAACCGAGGCCGCGGTTCAGACCACGCTTGCCGGCCGCCAGGATGGACCTTTCTTCCAAGACTGCACCTTCCTCAGTGGGATGACCCCTGCGGCTCTAGGCCGGCTGGGGCCGGTTTCGTTCGTAGATGAGCCGCAGTCCCTCCAGCGTCAGCAGCGGGTCGACGCGCTGGATGGTCTCGGTCTCGCGGGCGATGAGTTCCGCCTGGTCGCCGGTGGCCACCACGCGCAGCTCCCCTGGGCCTGGTTCGCGGCTGTAGGGCAGGGGAACGTGAAGCTCTGCAGCGATGCGCCGCACCAGCTCATCCACCTGACCGGCGAAGCCGAATACCATGCCGGCCTGCATGCTGGCCACCGTGTTCGTGCCGATGGCCCTTGCCGGCCGCACCAGTTCGATGCGCGGCAGCTTGGCGGCCCGCTGGAACAGAGCCTCCGCGGAGATGAGGATGCCGGGGGCGATAGCGCCCCCAAGATACTCGCCGCAGGCTGACACAACGTCAAAGATAGTGGCTGTTCCGAAATCAACCACCACCAGAGGCCCGCCGTACTTGTGCAGGGCGGCGAGAGTGGTGGCAATGCGGTCGGCGCCTACGTCCCGCGGGTCATCGAAGCGCACCGGCATACCTGTCTTGAGGCCGGGGGCGATGACCAGGGGATCTACGCCGAAGTAGCGCCGCACCAGGTCTTCCAACGCCGGCATCAGCGGGGGTACTACGGAAGAGAGCACGACGGCCTTGACCTGCTCCAGGGTGAACCCGTTCTGGCGGAACAGCGCCCGCAGCAGGACGGCGTACTCGTCGGCCGTCTTGTGCCTGTCCGTGCTGAGATGCCAGTGCACCACCAGCCGGTCCTGCTGAAACAGACCGGCTATGACCAGGGAGTTGCCCACGTCAATGACGAGAAGCATCTCCTCCGAGCTGGGGTCTGCGGCCTTCATGCCACCGGCTCCCTTCTCAGCCAAGGTCACGCACCGCCGGCACTCCGCCGAGTGATTCGGCCAGGGTGACGGCCCGAATGACGGCCTGCGCCAGGACCTCGGCCGCCACGGTGCCGATGATGTTCACGTGCGACCGCTTGTCGCCGGTGGAGAGACAGAAGACGGCGTCGCCGTCAAACATGGTATGCACCGGCGCGATGGTGCGGGCCAGGCCATCGTGGGCCATCTGGGCCACCTTGTTGGCCTCCTCCTTGGTCAGGGCGGCGTCGGTGGCCACCACGGCAATGGTGGTGTTGGCGGAGACGAAGTCGCCCATCTCCCGGCCCCGCTTCATCAACTCGGCCGTATGGACCAGGCCCCGGGCCATGGGGTTGCGCGTGCCCGCCAGCAGTTGACCGTTCTCCGGATTGATGACGTCGCCGAAGGCATTCACGGCCACAATGGCGCCGACGGTCACCCCGGAGTCCAGCCGCTCCGACCAGGTGCCCAGGCCGCCCTTCATCGCCTGGCGGATCCCGAAGAACTTGCCGACGGTAGCGCCGGTCCCGGCGCCGACGCTGCCCTCCTCCACGGGCCCAGTTCGTGCCAGTCGGGCGGCCTCATAGCCTGCCTGGCGGTCGGGGCGTGCCCCTGGGCTGCCGAGGTTGAGGTCGAACAGAGCGGCTGCGGGCACGATGGGCACACGGCCCACGCCGACGTCCAGGCCGACGCCCTTCTCCTCCAGGTAGGCAGCGACGCCGCCGGCGGCATCCAACCCGAAGGCGCTGCCTCCAGCCAGAACCACGGCGTGCGCCTGGCGCACCAGGTTGCCGGGGCGGAGCAGGTCCGTCTCGCGGGTGGCCGGAGCCGAGCCACGCACGTCCACACCACCGACGGCGCCCCGTTCCACCAGGATCACCGTGCAGCCCGTCAGTCCTTCCCTATCCGTGACCTGACCGACCATGACCCCCGGAACATCGGTAATGTAACCCACGCTTGGGCACCTCGCTCGGCGGATTCCCAAATCGCCCCATTGAACAGCCGGCCCCGCCCTCAATGGGAGCGGGGCCGTTCTTGTTCGCCATGATGGTTCTATCCGGCCTGCTTGATTTCCTGCCGCCCTCTTAGTTCACATCGCCCAATCCACCAGCACCTGGACCGCCGTTGCGCCCCATGGACAGGATGGGCCTGAGTCGGACGGCGAGGCCGGCGGCGGCGGTGAGTTTGAGAAGGTCGGTGAGCAGAAAGGGGAGAAGTCCTAGTTCGGCCGCGTGCACCAGGTTGAAGGCCTTGCCGGCGGCCGGCCCGAGGAAGTAAGCTAGCCAGGGGAGTCCGACGGCAAAGATCACGGCGTCGGCCGCGAGCATGGCTCCAAAGACTCCCCAGAAGCCGGGGCGGGCCTGGCGTCCGGGGTGGACCCGCCGTGCAGGGCGGGCGGTCAGCCACCCCGCCGTCGCCGCCGCCAGGGGGAACGCCAGCAGGAAGCCGCCGGTGGGTCGCGCCAGGACGCCCACCCCTGAGGCGAAACCGGCGAAGACCGGGAGCCCGGCGAAGCCCAGCAAGAGGTAGACCACCTGGCTCAAGAACCCGCCGGCGGGCCCCAGCAGGGCGCCGGACAGGGGCACCACCAGGCTCTGTAAGGTAAACGGCACGGGGCCCAGAGGTACGGTCACCAGGGCCCCCACAGCGGTAAGGGCCGCCAGCATGGCTGCCTGGATAAGATGCCTCAGTCGCATTGGCTGCATCTCCCTCCTTATTGTTAACCATACCATTCGATGTTGGTTAACAATATCCTGCACCTTGGCGCACCTTGCGTCGATCCTCTTGGCAACGCCCCGTCCTGGGCAGACTGAGACAGAGGTGACATCATGACCCTGACGCGACGGTTAGCACAGTCCGGCCTGGTGGTGGGACTCTACGTTGTGACCACCGCCCTCAACCCGGCGTCCAGCGGCGCCGTTCAGGTGCGGCTGTCCACGGGGCTCTATTGCCTGGCGGCGTTCCGCCCCGATCTCATTCCAGCCCTGGCCCTGGGGAATGCCCTGGCCAACTTGCTGGTGGGACAGGGCGCCCTGGACGCGGCCCTGGGCCTCGTGGTCGGCCTCCTGACGTCGACGGCGGTCTATCTGGTGGGGAAGACCGGCAAGACGTGGCTGATACCTGTTCCAGTGGCCCTGGTGGTGCCGCCGGTAGTGGCCACGTGGCTCTCCTTGCTCCTCCACCTGCCCTACCGGGCCTTGCTGGCCTCGCTCCTGGTGGGACAGATCATCGCTGCGGCCACGGCCGGCGTCCTCGTGACCTACGTGGGAGTCCGGCTGTTCGGCCCCCCCGGACGAGCCGAAGCCGGCTCAAAGAGATAAGCGAGGAGGCGACGCAGTCAGGCGCCGCCTCCTCGCTTTTGTGGAACAGGCCCCCAGTCAGTCAGGCCCGTTCGGTTTCGGCCTGTTGCGGCCCGGACGGCCCGCCCCGGCCGGCGGCGCGGTAGCGCGCCGTCGCGGTCGTGCCCATGCCGCCGCGGAGATTGAACCGCCCCACGACCTCCATCTCCAGGGGATCGAGGACGGCCACCAGGTCCTCGAGGACCTTATTGACAACGTGCTCCTGCAGGATGCCCACGTTGCGGAAGCTGTGCAGGTAGTACTTGAGGCTCTTCAACTCCACCAACACGTTCCGGGGCACGTAGCGGATGATCAGTTCGCCAAAGTCGGCCAGGCCGGTCCACGGGCAGACGGAGGTGAATTCGGGGTAGCTGTACTCCACCTCGGTCATCCGGCCGGGATAGAGGTAGTCGATGGGCATCAGCATTTTGCGGTCCACGGCTTCGACGGGCTCAACGTCCCAACGGCGCTCGAAGCCCTCTTGTTCGGTCAACGGCGGTTCCTCCTCGGGGATGACGTTCTGACGGCGACGGCTGTGTTCTGTCAGGAAGACGGGGGCCGAAGGGTGACGTCCCCCGCCACCACGGAGCGCCGGCTCCCGTCGGGCAGGTCCAGGATCAGCGAACCATCCGGAGCCAGTTCCCGTGCCGTCCCCGTCAGGGTGAGCCCTGGCAGGGTGACGGTGACGGTCTGACCCAGGGTGGCGGAGAGAGCGGTCCAGCGGCGGCGCACCGGTTCGAAACCCTCGGCCAGGAGTCTCCCATACCACTCTTCCAGGCGGTCCAGGACGGCAGCCGCCAGCCGGGGGAGGGAGATGTCCTGCCCCGTGGCCAGCCGCAGGGAGGTGGCAGGCATGACGGCCGCTACCGGCAGGGCGTCCTCATCCAGGTTCACGTTGATTCCAATGCCCACGGCGACGTGGTTGACCCGGTCTGCCTCCGCCGCCAGCTCCGTCAGAATCCCGCAGACCTTGCGGCCGTCCACCAGCAGGTCATTGGGCCACTTGATGCCAACCTCTATGCCGGTGACCGCCGCGATCGCCTCGGCCACGGCTACCGCCGCGGTGAGAGTCACCCCGGCGATCTCTGCCGGTGCCAGCGCCGGCCGGAGCACCACGCTCATCCACAGGCCGCCGGGGGGCGAGGTCCACTGCCGTCCCAGCCTGCCCTTGCCGGCGGTCTGTTCCCAGGCAACGACGGTCATGCCCTCAGGAAGACCCTGAGCCGCCAGTTCCCGGGCCCGCTCGTTGGTCGAGGCAAGGCTGCGGTGGCATTCCAGCGGCTGACCCAGCCTGATCGAAGGCGTCCGGTCGCCTGACGATCGGGCCGCCGCGGTCTCCCGGCGATGGTCCGCTATGGCTTCCGGCACCAGCTGTTCCTGCTCCGCCCTGAGGCGGTAGCCGCGGCGCGGGTGCGCCTCCAGTTCGTAGCCTGCCGCCCGCAATTCCCGGATATGCTTCCATACCGCAGTCCGGGATAGGCCCAGGCGGCGGCTCAACTCCTGACCGGAGACATAGCCGCCGCCGGACTGAGCCCGCCGCAGGGCGTCCAGGATGACGGTCCGCGGCCGCGCCGGCCAGCCCAGGTCGCCCCCCCAGGGGTGGACCCCACGGCGTTCGGCCTCCGGCAGGGCCTCCAGAGCGGACCGCACCGTTCGGCCGTCGTGAGGCAACACCAGGTCCGGCGCCAGATCGGCCAGGGGCACCAGGACGAAGGCCCGGTCGGTCAGCCTGGGGTGAGGGACAATGAGGTCGGGCGTTTCCAGGGTCTGGTCACCGAAGAGCAGCACGTCCACGTCCATGGTGCGCGGCCCCCAGTGCACCAGCCTCCGGCGCCCCAACTCCTGCTCCACCCTCTGTGCCGCAGCCAGCACCCGCTCCGGCGGGAGCGAGGTCTCCACCTCGGCCACCAGATTGAGAAAGGGCCCCTGGTCCGTGTTGCCCCAGGGGTCCGTCTCGTACACGGGCGACAGGCGCAGAATCCGCAGGTCCCGGGCCAGACTCTCCAGGGCCTGGCGCAGAAGGGTCGCGCGGTCGCCCAGATTCGACCCCATCCCCAGGTAGACGGTGGTCACGACCGCTCCTCCCGGGCGCGCGTGACTTCCACCTGGACGGTTTGGAACACTCCAGGCAGGGGGGCCTCGGGCTTGCGCACGCGCACGGCGACCTGCTCCACCCGCGGCAGGGCCAGCACCGTCTGAGCCAGGCGTTCGGCCAGAGTCTCAATCAGGTTGACCGGCTCGCCCTCCACGACCTGGCGGGCCAGGGTGTAAACGGCGGAGTAATCCAGGGCCTGGGTCAGGTCGTCGGTGCGGCCGGCAGGGCGGCAGTCGAGGGACATCTCCAGGTCCACCTCAAAGCGCTGGCCCAACTGACGCTCCGGGGGGTACGCCCCGTGGTAGCCGAAGAACGTCAGACCCAACAGCGAGATGCGGTCCAGCGGCTGCTTGTTCACGTCAGGTCACCTCGCCTCAAAGGTTCTCCTCAGACCGCGGCTTCCCCTCTCCCGCCTCTGGCGCTCTCGCGGAGAAAGTCTCCGTCCAGGCGCCAGCCGTCCTCCCCCACCACCAGGGGACTCACGGCGCAGTTCCGCAGGAAGGGGCCACGCTCCGACCTGGGCACCCCCAGCCCGTCCAACAGGCAGGCCACGCAGCCGCCGTGGGTCACCATCAGAATCGTCTGCCCGGGGTGGCTCTTGGCTGCGTCGTTGACCACCTGCCACAGGCGCTTCGTCAGGTCCTCGTAGGGTTCCATGTTCACGCCCGCCACATGCCGCTCACCCTGCTCCCAGAGAACATGGAGTTGGGGCCAACGCCTCCGCCTGTCCTCCAGGGTCAGGCCCTCCCACTGGCCCATGTGGCGCTCGCGGAGCGCCGTGAGCGGCGTCACGGAGAGGCGGCGGGGCCCTGCCACGGTGCGGGCGGTGACCAGGGCACGCTGCAGGTCGCTGCTGTAGACTGCGGCCAGGGGCAGGGAGCCGAGGCGCTCCGCCAGGTCGTGGGCCTGTCTGAGGCCGCCGTCGTTCAGGGGCACATCCTTGTGGCCCTGGCACCGCAGTTCCCTGTTCCAATCCGTCTCACCATGGCGAACCAGAAGCACCTTCGTCTCCATGCCGTCCTCCTCACGTTGAATGCCCTATGAGTTTATAGCAGGGCAGGTGCATTTGTCACCGGGACAGCCGGGAAACAGGAGAGCGGCCGGAGTAGTCTCCGGCCGCCGCTGCAGGGATATTGCGGTTACATGCCTGTCCTGTCAGCCTTGAATCTCCTTCAGTTGGAGGAGCACTGACACCAACTCGCGCTTGTAGACCTCACGCCTCCGGGCGTGCTCGGCCTCGTCCAGCTCGCCCGCTGCGTGACGCTGGTCCAGGCGGGCAATTTCGTTCACCAGCTCACCCTTGCGCCGGAGCAGAGCCGCCTCATCCGCACCTACGTGGGCGGCGCCGGAGAACGGAGCAGCCGGCGTGCTGCTTGAAGACGCAGCAGCGGCAGGCACGTTCCGAAGGGAGAAGCGGCGCCAGATGAGAACCAGGGCCACCAGCATCAGCACACCCGTGGCTGCCAGCACAATGATGTTTGCCGTGTTGTTGGCCTTGGCCGGGCCGGAGCCGGTCCCGGCGGCAGGCGGAAGCTGAGCTCCGGCCGGCGCCTGAGCCAGGGCCTCCTGATCCGGAGTGAACTGCAGGTTCACCTGCACGGGGTCGCCCGCCTTCAGGTCGGCGCGAACATACTGACGAAGGATGCGCCCGCCCATATCCAGGGCGCCGCCGTCGTCAAAGGAGGTGTTGAGCGTGGCCGGCATGGTCATGGCCGAGGGGTCGGTCAGGATGTAGACCAAGGCCGTCGGGAACGACGTCTTGAAGCGAAGGGTGTAGGCATCTCCAGACGCAGGCAGTTCGTAGCGCAAGGCCAACTGCTGGCTGCCCCCGGCGGGAACCCCGGGCCTGTCAACGAAGCCGCCCTCGGCCTGCCCCACCTGCTCCTGGCTGAGACCGCTGACGACCTTCAGGTTGGCGGCGCCGTCCGGCAGCAGAATGGTCAGGGGACCGCTGTCCTTCTGGGTGTGGTTGACCAGCTGAAACATCTGAAAGACGCTCAGGGAGCCGTCCTTTCTGGCAAGAACCAGGTGGGTGACCTCGGCCCCCATCTCGCCGGGCAAGGCCTGGGAGAGCGCCTGACCTTCAGTCGGGGGACCTCCGGGAGCCCCCGGCACACCGGCGTGGGGGTTGTCCGGCGCCACTGGCGCTGTTCCGCCCGGCGTCGTCGGAGGGGGCGTCGCGGTCCCGGCGTCCTCCCCCAGGGCAATGGTGATAGGAACGAACAGGGCGCCTAACAGCATGGCGGCCACAACCATGAACACGAGGACGCGCATCATGGGACTCTTGCCCAGTGACTTCCAGCCTTCCATAGTTCAGGCCTCTCTCCTCTGCGGCCTGCCACAGACGTGGCAGAACTTCTGTCCCACACTCAGCATCTCAGCTCCACAGTGCGGGCAGTAGAGCGAGCCGGGCACCGCTGCCGGGCGGCCTGCAGCCGCGCCGAGGGCCAAGGCCACCTCCGCCTCGGCTTCCGCCTCCACCTGCTTCAGGTCGGGGCGGGGCTTGCGCCGCGCCGGCCGCATTCCCGCCGGCGACGGCGAGGCGGAGTTCTTCAGGTACTCCAGGGCCTGCCGGGTGTATTGCCTCTTCAGCTCCTGGTAGTCCGCCTCGGACAGCTTGTTCATCTGGTAATCGTTCTCCACTTCCACCAGGGCGGCGAAGACCCGTTCCCGCTCCATCTCCGAGGCGTCGACCCGCCCCTGCAGGAGCTGAGCCTCCTCGTCCCAGTCCGGTCGGAATAGGGGCCGGCCGATCAGGTACAGCACAATGACCAGTGCCAGCGCAAGCACAACGGCGTACATGGCGTCCTCCCTCTCAGTCGGACTGCGCCATGGCGGCGCTGCCCTGGTGCTGAACCGCGGCTGCGGCCCTGCCCGCCGGCCAGGCGGCAAATACCGTGCCCACGGCCAGGATATACCAGCCAATCCACATCCAGGCCATGAGCGGGTTGATGACCAGCTTGAAGTTCGCCGTCTGGTCCTGCTCCCAGCCATTCAGGATGACGTAGAGGTCCTCCTTGTAGCTGCCGCGGATGCCCACGCGCGTGGTGGGTTCCTCCGAGTTGGGGTAGAACTCCTTCTGGCTGCGCAGCTTGCCAACCGCCTTGCCACCGTGGGACACGTCCAGGTCGGCCAGGACGACCTCCGCCTGCCCTTGCCTCGTCTGCTGCAAGCCCTTGTAGGTCAGGGTGTAGCCGCCGAGGCTCATGGTCTGGCCTATCCCAACGGTGTAGGTCTTGCTGACCTGATAGGAACTGGAACCCACGATGCCCAGGACGATGAGCGTGACGGCGATGTGGACGGTGTAGCCGCCCCAGCGGCGGCGGTTGCGAGACATCATGCTCCACACAGCCGTGGGCAGGCTTTCGCCGCCCGACTTCAGGCGCACCCGCACACCCCGGAAGAACTCCATGGCGATGGTGGCCAGCACGAAGGCGATGATGCCGAAAGCGGCAAGGGCAGGGAGTTTGCGAATCCCCGCGAAGAACAGGACGACCGTGATCACGGCGGCGACGGCAAAGGGATAGAGGAAGTTCTCCATCAGGTTGCGGACGGAGGCGCGCCGCCAGGGAATCAGGGGACAGATGCCTATCAACAGGATCAGCAGTGTGCCCATAGGCGCCGCTATGGCGTTGTAATACTCGGGCCCCACCGCCACTTTGTTGCCGGTCAACCACCCCGAGGTCAGGGGGTAGAGGGTGCCGAAGAACACGGCGAAGGCCAGGCCCACCAGGATCAGGTTGTTAAGAAGGAAGCTGGACTCCTTGCTGACGACCGCCTCAAACTGGTGCTCTTCGCGGAGAAGGTGGCGGCGGCTGATGATCAGATAGAGGGCCGCCGCCAGGCTGGTGAGCATGAAGATGAGGAACCACATGCCCAAAACGTTGTCGCCGAAGGCGTGGACCGAGGCCACCACGCCGGAGCGGGTGAGGTATGTCCCAAAGATGGTCAGCATGAAGGTGATGATGATCAGGGCCATGTTCCAGCCCTTGAGCATGCCGCGGCGCTCCTGGATCATCATGGAGTGGAAGAAGGCCGTGCCCGTCAGCCAGGGCAGGAACGACGCGTTCTCCACCGGATCCCAGCCCCAGTAGCCGCCCCAGCCCAGAACGACGTAAGCCCACTCAGCGCCGAAGATGATGCCGATGGAGAGGAACAGCCAGGCCACCAGGGTCCAGCGACGGGTCGCCTTGATCCAGGCGCCACCGCGCTGATTGGCCAGCAGCGAGGCCATGGCAAAGGCAAAGGGCACGGCGAAGCCCACGTAGCCAAGGTATAGCATCGGTGGGTGGATCACCATGCCCGGGTCCTGCAGCAGGGGGTTGAGGCCCATGCCCTCCGGGGGCACGGGGCTCAGGGCCACGAAGGGACGGCTGAGGAAGTTGATGATGAAGAGGAAGAAGAGGTTGATGGCGCTCAGGATGGTGGAGACGAAGGGAAGGAGTTCCTGCCCTTCTTCATGACGGATGAAGGTGACCACCGCCGCATACAGGGCCAGCAACCAGGCCCAGAGGAGCAGCGACCCTTCGTTTCCCGCCCAAAGGCCGGAGATCTTGTAACCCAGGCTCAGATCCGTGGAGGAGTGCTCGGCCACATAGCGGTTGCTGAAGTCGGAGCCGATGAATTGCCCCCACAGAATCAAGACGGTCATGGTGAGAACGAAGGCCAGAGCCAGAACCGCTCCCCGGCCGCTGGCCATCAGGCTCCCGTTCCGGGTGCGAAGGCCGACGACATAGGCGGCCACCGCCCAGAAGGCTACGAAGAACCCGACAACCAGAAGAACGGTTCCCAGACCGTTCAGGTTGGCGAGGTTCATGGCGATCTCCCCCTTACCCCGTTGGAAGGTAGTCGCACCAAGTGCGCTCTTTAGCGGGAACCCTGGTCGCCCTCGTAGGTTTTGCCCTCGTACTTGCTGGGGCAGCTCAGCATGAGCTTGGTGGCTTCGAAGGTGCCGTCCTGCCGGAGCTTGCCCTCGACGATAGCCTGGGTGGCCTGGGCCATGTTGTCCGGCTTCACTCCACGGTAAGCCACCTTGATCAGGCTGCCTGTCTCGCTGGTCAGATTGAAGACCAGCAGGGGCTGCTGGATGTCAAAGGTCACCGAGCCCCGCTGGATTCCGCCATTGAGGCGCACCGGCCGGCCCGTGATCTCGCCGCCCTTGGCCAGGGCCTCGTCCACCGTCAGGTAGTACATGCTGCTGCTGCCGAAGGCCGTAATCATCAAGAAAACAATGGCGGCGGCGATAAGCAGAACACCCAGGGTCACTTTGGTCTTCTTGTTCATCGCGGCTACCTCCCTTCCTCGGCGTCCAGCTCGGCGATGAGCAGGCGGTAGGTATCTTCCGAGATCTTCCTTTCCAGCAGCAGGTCCCTTGCCCTTGCCCTGGGGTCGGCGACCCCAGCGGCGCCGGTCGTTGTGGCCCCGGTTCCCCCCACCCGCTGCTTGGCCTTGCCGCCGCCCGCTGCTTTGACCGTGGAACCGCCCCGGACTGTGCGGCGGCGGGCGGACCGCCCGGTGCGGCCCATCGAACCGCCCACGCCGCTGAAGAGCAGCAAGGCCACCAGACCGCCCAGCACCAGAACTCCGACCACCACGGCGGTGGTGTTGGTCCCCCCGCCCGTGGCCCGCTGGGTTCCCGTCGTTCCCGCCGTCGGCGGGCTGGGCCGGGACGGATCGTTGCCAGCGCGCTTGTAGCTGACGTCGACGCGGAAGGGCGTTCCTGCCTGCAGGCCTGGCAAGGTGAAGTCGTGGTAGGTCAGGCCATCCCCGCCCCTGACGCTATCGCCCGGGCCCAAACTGCTGGTGAAGCCCTGCGCTCCCTTCGGCTCGGCGATATCCAGCAACAGGGTCTTGGCTGAGTAGGTGGGCAGGAAGGCCATCTGGACGGACTTCTCCGGCCCGCCGGCGACGCCGGGGTAGTAGAACTCGGCTTGCAGTGGGTAGGGC
>Ga0209314_10000165_pt1 | contig 28672 bp, 28 predicted proteins | sample I19B2metaG_FD_184146 | JGI IMG/M metagenome (GOLD analysis project Ga0209314, IMG submission 184146) | Lake sediment bacterial and archeal communities from Gulf of Boni, Indonesia to study Microbial Dark Matter (Phase II) - ​I19B2 metaG... | ecosystem: Environmental > Aquatic > Freshwater >... | reverse complement strand
ATTTTCCTTGGCGATATCAAAGCCTCTGAAACAAAAACAACCTGATTATTGTGATTGTCAGACTTACATATAAACGAACAGCTATCCTGGCTGTTGTTATTGCTTTGGAAATAGTCATTGCTGTAAATTCATTTGCACAGGAAATAACTCCTGCTGTAAATCAAAATGAAAAGATCTTCCTTGCAAGGACAAAGCAGTTTAATGAATTTATAGACAGGTTCAATTATAAAACAACTTTTACAGGAGAGCCTGTTGATTCGGTCTTTATGACAAAAATGCCAAGAAACAGGATGATCAGTTTGCTCTTTGACCTCAGTGATAAAAGAACGGATAAAAATTCAAAGGAATACTCACAATTATATACTGACCTTAAAACCCGGTTTGTCAACGAGGTGGTAAACAGGAATCTGGAGGTCCCGAAGTATTCAGGGAATATTATTGCTGAAGCAAAATCACGGGTTATATATAAAGGAAATCCTCATAATATCAGTGTATTCCTCGCCCAGGAGGTAATAAGGGAAACCCGCAGTAAATGGGTAATCCTTGATGTAAAAGGTGATGTATTTAACTTCTTGAAAACGGATACTGCCTTTATACGCTTCATCCCCCCTTCAAGTAATGAGACCGATTTCATGAACCTTAAAAGGGCGCTTGAGGATGTCAGCTACCTCCAGTATTATGCAGCAAAAGATTATCAACCCGATTATCTTACCCTTTTCTTTTACCTGGTAAATACCGGAGCACTGAAATTTGAATATGTTAATGAGGTTATTTATCACATAGTTGATATGCCCGGCTGGAGCATAAAGGTCAGGGAATTCAACAGAAATGAACTTAATTCAGGCTGGCTCATTTCAGATCTCTCAGAAAACAATCTGGAGAGATATGATTATCTTAGGTCCCTGAAATAATTTCCATGGCTGATGTAATAAAACTTCTTCCCGATTCGGTGGCAAACCAGATTGCTGCCGGAGAAGTTATTCAACGGCCGGCATCAATCGTTAAGGAACTGATGGAAAACTCGGTCGATGCCGGAGCCGGGAACATCAGGATAATTATTAAAGATTCAGGCAAAACTCTTGTCCAGATTATTGATGACGGAACAGGGATGTCAGAGACTGACGCCAGGCTTTCATTCGAAAGACATGCCACATCAAAAATCACTTCTGCACAGGATCTTTTTGCCATCAGAACGAAGGGATTCAGGGGAGAGGCTCTGGCATCAATTGCTGCTGTGGCAATGGTTGAACTTCGAACCAGGAAAAAGGAGAACGAAACCGGAACACTTATTATAATAAACGGATCAAGGGTTGAAACTCAGGAGCCATGCAGTTGTCCCGAAGGATCCAGCTTCAGCGTCAAAAACCTCTTCTACAATATCCCGGCCAGAAGAAAATTCCTTAAATCTGACAATACCGAAATGCGCCATATTGTCAATGAATTTCAGAAAATCGTCCTTGCCCATCCTGATATAAAATTTTCATTATACCATAACGACAGTGAGGTTTACAACCTCGTTCCGGGAAATCTCCGTCAGCGTATAGCAGGTGTATTTGGCAAACAGATAAACCAGGAACTGATAACTATCGATACTGATACAACCCTGGTTAGCATAAAAGGATTTATAGGCAAACCAGAAACTGCCAGAAGAACTTATGGGGAACAGTTCTTCTTTGTAAACAACCGTTTTATGAAACATCCTTACTTTCATAAGGCAGTTGCTGAGGCTTACCAGAATATTCTTCCCGCTGAGGCTATCCCCTCCTATTTCATTTTTATGGAAGCCGATCCGGCATCAATTGATGTCAATATTCATCCGACAAAAACAGAGATAAAATTTGAAGATGAAAGGGCTATATGGCAGATCCTGATGGCCTCTGTAAGAGAAGCCCTGGGCAGATTCAACATAGTACCTTCGATTGATTTTGAGAATGAAGCCCTGGTTGATATTCCTGTAAAAAGCTCATCATCAGGCCTGCCTGATATGCCTGTAATAAAAATTAATACGGAGTTCAATCCGTTCGATAACGAAACTCCGGAACCCGGAAGGCAAAGTTATTTTGAACGGTTCGAAAGGGATAAGAGCGATGACTGGGAAAAGCTATACTCAGCATTTAACAAGGATGAAGCTGTAAACAGACAAAGCGAAAAGATCACTGAGAGTGCTAGAAAGTTTCTCCATATAAAGGGAAAATACATTGTATGCCCTGTAATCTCCGGCCTAATGCTTATCGACCAGAAAAGGGCTCATGAAAGAATACTGTATGAAAGATTTACTGATTGCCTTTCCAATGGAGAATCAGTCAGCCAGGTTGACCTTTTCCCTGTAACTTTTGAAATGAATCCCTCCGACCTTCTGCTTATCAGGGAAATTGAAGAAGAACTAATACTACTCGGCTTCAGACTTCAATACCCTGATAATAAGCATCTTACAATAAGCGGTAAGCCTTCCGGAACCGGGAACTCAAACCCGATTGAGATGATCGAGATTATTCTGGAGGATTATAAGAAAAGCCAGGCCGATCCATCAACCGGTGCAAAAGAGAAAGTTGCATCAGCTATGGCATCTGCTTCTTCAATCCCTTATGGTAAAACACTTTCATCCGGTGAGATGGAAAACCTGTTTGATACACTCTTTGCCTGCAAGGCACCTAATTATTCTCCGAAAGGAAAACCTGTTATAACAATTATTACAATTGAGGAATTAGATAAAAGATTTAAATAGATTTGCGGTGACAAATTGTCGGGTATTCATATTGGCCCGACAATTGAAGTAAGAATATTAAATACAGATTTTAATGAACGGATTCGGAAGAGGCTTTTTGGGTTTACCCCCGGTAGTCAAAAATTTAATTATTATCAATGTCATTATGCTTCTGGCAGATTTTACGGTCAGGAGTATTTTCGGTGTTGAACTTACGATGATCCTGGGACTCTATTTTCCAAAGTCAGATTCCTTCCTGCCTCTTCAGATTGTCAGCCATATGTTCATGCATGGTAGTTTCTGGCATCTTTTCTTCAATATGTATGCCCTTTATATGTTCGGACAGGTTCTTGAACAGGTGTGGGGGCCGAAGAGATTTTTCATCTACTACATGGTATGCGGACTCGGAGCTGCATTCATACATGAAACAGTTATCCTGTTTCAATATGAAAGATTAATGAATGTCATCAGTCCTGATCAGCTTCAGATGGTACTGAATGATGGCGCTGAATATTTCAGACAGGGCAAGGTATTCTCTGATGAAACTATGAAGGAACTGCAGCTTCTGCTTAACACACCCACGGTGGGTGCGTCAGGGGCGGTATTCGGAATACTCCTTGCATTCGGGGTACTCTTCCCGAATACCCAGCTTATGCTGCTTATTCCGCCTATCCCTATCAGAGCAAAATACTTTGTGCTCATATATGGTGCCATTGAGCTTTATCTTGCTTTCAGTAATCCCGGAAGCAATATTGCGCATGCTGCCCACCTGGGAGGAATGCTGTTCGGCTATATACTCATTAGATACTGGCGAAAAACAACTACAACATTATACTGATGGGCATCTGGGATGATATAAAAAATACCTTTCACAATGGCAGCAGCCTTACAAGGCTGATCTACATCAATATTGCAGTTTTTATACTGATATCCCTCACAGCAATAATTGGATTCCTGCTTACCAATCCGATTGTTGCTGAAAGATCAATTGATATCCTTGCAGTTCCTTCAGCCCTCAATAAACTCATAGTAAGGCCCTGGACTTTAATAACATACATGTTCTTGCATAAAGACATCTGGCATATTCTGTTTAATATGCTGTGGCTTTACTGGTTTGGAACAATATTCCTCCGGTATCTGGACCAGAGAAAGCTTGTTGCCGTTTATCTTCTGGGCGGTATAAGCGGAGCCGTACTTTATATAGCTTCATTCAATATCTTTCCTGCATTTACCGGACTTGTAAGCGAGTCGGTGGCAATAGGTGCTTCGGCTTCGGTAATGGCTGTGGTTATTGCGATTGCTGCCTATGTGCCCGACTATACCATTAACCTTTTCCTTCTGGGAAGGATTAAGCTGAAATATATGGCCCTGGCAATTTTTGTGCTGACATCATTCATGGATTTCTCAGTTAATTCCGGGGGGAAGCTTGCCCATATAGGGGGTGCAATTTTTGGTTATATCTATACTCTGAATTTAAGGCAGGGCAGGGATTTCGGAAAAGGAATCAATAGACTTATCGATAACATTATTACATTATTCAAACCACGGAAAAAGATGAAGGTTACATATAAGAAACCTTCTGATGATTATACTTATAATAAAATTAAATCTGAACATCAGGCCAAAATAAATTCCATCCTTGATAAAATATCGAAGGGAGGCTATGACAGCCTGACAAAGGAAGAGAAAGATACTCTTTTCAAAGAGAGCCAAAAGCGAAATTAACCCTCCAAATATCCCGGTTTAAGTAATAGATCCGGCTTCTCATCAAAAATCCATCTTATGATCTGTTTATATTTTAAGGAAGAGGTAATTTAGTGCTCAAATCAGAGATAACTTGAAAAGAATCCTGTACTGGGTACTGCTGAGCTTTAATGCCCTGGTTGCTGCAACCCTTCTGATATCATACCTTGCCGTGCATATCAGTCCGGGTGATTTTATCCTTCCTGCATATTTCGGTCTGGCATATCCGTATCTTCTGCTGGTTAATATAATTCTGGTAATTGTCTGGGCCATGCTGCTTCGTTTTGAGGCTTTTATCTCGCTTGCGGTCATCCTCCTGGGATTGAATCATTTTTCAAATTATATCAAGCTTTCACAACCTTCCGGTACAAAGGAAGGTGCCTTTAAAATGATCAGCTATAATGTAAGGCTCTTCAATTATTATGAAACCAGGAATGGACCCGGTTCGGAAAAGAAGGTTTTTGATTTTATCAGGGCTCAGGATTGCGATATAATATGCATGCAGGAATATTTTGTTCAGGGTGATCCTTCAGCTAATGAAAAGCTGGCTAAATCAATGCTGGGAGGAAAGTACCATTCTCATATTAAACTTATTGGCAGAGGTAAAAACAGATATTATGGAATTGCAACTTACAGCAGGTTCCCTATAGTCAGAAAGGGTGAAATAATACATCCCGGATCATCAAGCCTCACAATCTTTACCGATGTTGTTATACAGAATGATACATTCAGAATTTATAACAACCATCTTCAGTCATTCAGGCTGAAAAAGATGGAAAAATCACTGCTTGAAGAGATGACTTCTGAAGAAAAGGAGACAATAGAAGAAGTTAAATCTCTTTCGGTACGTCTCAAAAATGGTTTTGTAAGAAGATCTCTTCAGGCACAGGTAGTTAAAGACCATATCAACAGTTCAAAGTACCCTGTTATCGTAGCCGGTGATTTCAATGACACACCTGTATCCTACACATACAGGAAGATAAGAAGAGGGTTGAATGATTCATTCGTCAATTCAGGATACGGGGCTGGTTTTACATATAAGGGGAATTACCCTCCAAACAGAATTGATTACATCTTGTATGGTGATCCGCTCATAAATAATCATTTTGATATCCTGAAAGTTAAATACTCAGATCATTATCCGATTGTTGCCTGGCTGAGGAAACCTGATTAAAACGGCAATTTCCTGAAATCAACATTTCCTCCTGAAATTATCAGACCTGCCTCTTGTTTTGTGCAGTATACAGCCAAACCTGAAATAGAAAGACAAATCCAATCTGAGAACTTTTCATTGCTGATTTGATTCAATTACCAAAGGATTCATAAATAATCCTGTATGTGATAATTCCTTCCAATCATTATTAACCTTATTAATTAGTGCCAGTTTCTTTTCTTTGGAAAACCCTTTAATCTGTTTTTCCCTGGTAATGGCTTCTTCTATTGAATCAAACTTTTCAAAATAAATCAGCTTATCAACATTATATTTTTGTGTAAATCCCTTTATCTTCTTCTGTTTATGTTCATAACACCTTCTCTCTAAGTCATTAGTAACTCCGGTATAAAGAACAGTATGATGCATATTTGTTAAGATATAAACATAATATAAATGAATTTTCATTGATCTGCAGATTATTGTCAAAACAATTATGTAGCCCAAATTACTAAAAAAGTTTAATCCTTTAATAATAACAATCTGGTCTTCGCTAATGTTATTAAAGTGCCTGCTGATGCAATGTTTATCTGTAAAATTTCCTTAATTAATTCACGAGATTCCTCGCTTTGCTTTGGAATGACAATCTAATATTTGTATGGCAGTGGGGTGGTATAAGTTGGAGATTCCTCATTTCTCCCGCTTCGCGGGATCTCCCCGGCTAATTATAAGTAGCTAAGCAATTCTAACAGGTATCAAAGGTGCAGCGCACCGCAATATTAAAACAAGCTGATTAAACGTTATTAAAACGGCAATTTCCTGAAATCAACATTTCCTCCTGAAATTATCAGACCTGCCTTTTTACCCCTGAATATTTCCGGGTTCTCCTTTATTACAGCAAGCACAGTTGCGGATGAAGGTTCTATTATAATTTTCATCCTTTCCCATACCAGAAGCATGCATTCTATAATCGACTCTTCTGTTGCCGTAAGTATCTGATCAACATTCTTCCTTATTATTGTGAAAGTAAGATCACTAAGCGAAGTAAGCAGCCCATCTGCTACTGTTAACGGATTAACAGAAGGGACCAGCTGTCCTGAATTGAACGATTTCCACGCATCATTTGCATTCATTGGCTCAGCACCAATTACCCTGATTTTGCTGTTTAATCCTTTGACACATGTTGAGGTTCCGCTCATGAGTCCGCCCCCTCCCACAGGTGCAATTACAAAGTCAAGATCCGGCTTATCAGCAAGAAGTTCTAGTGCGGCAGTTCCCTGTCCGCAGATAACATTGAAATTATCATAAGGATGAACAAGTGTTGCACCGGTTCTTTCCATAATGGCCCTGGTTGTCTCTTCCCGCGCCTGAAGAGTCGGTTTGCAGAAAGTTATTTCAGCACCATAGCCTGCCACAGCATTTTTCTTAACTGCAGGGGCTGTATCAGGCATCACAATGTTTGCCTTTACCCCGTTCATGGAAGCAGCAAGGGCCAGAGCAGCAGCATGATTACCTGATGAATGAGTTACAACTCCCCTTTTCCTTTCGTCATCATTTAACAGCATAACTGCATTTGTTGCTCCCCTGAATTTGAATGCTCCGACTTTCTGAAGATTTTCACATTTGAAATAAAGCTCACAATCAAACAATTTAGTTAATTGCTGTGATGTCAGAACAGGGGTATAATGTATAAAAGGTCTTATCCTTGAATGGGCTGCCTGAATATCGGAAAGAGCTGGTAATCTCATAGTAATTGTTTTGATAAAAGTAATAAAAATAGATTTTCCCGATAGTTTTCTCAGGTAAACTAAAATCTCTCTATTTCTTGATAAAATGTATAAATATCATTTTACAGAAAATAATATGTGAGTATATTTAGCTTTGTTAAAAAAATAACACCATGATTGATCTGTCATGCAAATATCTGGGATTGAAGTTAAAAAATCCATTAGTAGTTGGAAGTTCCGGGTTAACATCCTCAGTTGAAAAACTGAAAGCCATCGATAAGATGGACCCGGGTGCTATTGTCCTTAAATCGATCTTCGAGGAACAGATTAAATACGAGGCCGATAAATTTCTTCAATCCGATCATCCGGGAATGACATCATGGAATGAGGCATTTCAGGGGATAGTAAATAAAACTGAATTTTATTACGACGAAGCTTTTGATTACCTCACAAGCTATGCAAAAGAACATACCCTGAACCAATATCTTGGATTAATAGCTGAGGCAAAGAAAGTTATAAGTGTCCCTGTTATTGCAAGTATAAACTGCAGTACCCGGTACGACTGGCAATATTTTGCAAAACGTATTCAGGATGCAGGAGCTGACGCCCTCGAGCTTAATGTTTATCTGTTGCCATCCGATTTTGAAAAAAACGGGATTGATAACGAAAATGTTTATTTCGATATCATTAAAGAGGTAAAAAAATATATCACTATCCCTGTTTCTCTTAAAACAGGCTATTATTTTTCGAGTGTTGCACAAACTCTTCTTCGCCTGTCTGAAACCGGAATATCAGGACTGACATTGTTCAACAGGCCATATAACCCTGATATCGAAATTGAAACACTTCATGTGAGTGCATCAAATATGTTCAGCACCGAATCAGAATATTCACATTCATTACGCTGGGTTGCACTTCTTGCAGGCAAAATCAAATGTGATATTGCAGCTTCAACAGGGATACATAATCATGAGACAGTTATCAAGCAACTTCTTGCAGGTGCCGATGCTGTTCAGCTTGTTTCGGTTTTTTACAAACAGCATCCTCATACTTTTGATATTATTCCGGTAATAATCAGAGGCATGGAGGAATGGATGATCCGTCACAAATTCAATTCAATTTCAGATTTTAAGGGAATGTTGAGCAGAAAGAATGTTCAAAATCCCGCCTCATATGAACGTGTACAATTTTTACGTCTTTTTTCAAGCATTGAATAATTCATTTACTGATAAGAAATATGGCTCATTCCGAACATCATAAAGAAAGAAATTCACTGGCCGGACTCCTTGAAAGGAATGTGGAGGTCCATGCCCAGAAATGTTACCAGTGCGGCAAATGCTCAGCCGGATGTCCGGTTGCAGAAGAGATGGACCTTCCTCCCAGCATGGTTATGCGCCTGCTTCAGACTGAAGAAGCTGCCAATGATGAGAAGATCCTCCGGTCGCACTCAATCTGGCTATGTGTAACATGTGAGATGTGTCTCAGCCGTTGTCCGATGGAGATTGATATCCCCTCAATGATGGATTTCTTAAGACAACGGTCACGAAGCGAAAAGAAGGTCCATAAAAAAGCAAGGAACATTATTGCTTTCCATAAATCGTTCCTGAATTCCATAAAATGGACCGGCAGGCTTTACGAACTCGGACTTATTCTCGACTATAAACGTCAGTCACTTAACTTGACACAGGATATTTCTCTTGCCCCGAAAATGATTTCAAGGGGCAAGCTTCATCTGTTCCCGGGCATTATTAAAGGAAAAGCCCAGGTCGCAAGGATATTTAAAAAAACAAGCATTTAAGGAGGCATTTATGAAATTTGGTATTTATCCAGGTTGTTCACTGACCGGTTCTGCAAGAGACTATAATGAATCGGTTTTTGCCCTTGCTGAGGCATTTGGTCTCGACTTTGAACAGGTTCCCGACTGGAACTGCTGCGGGGCAACAGCTGCCCATAATCTTAATAAAGAGTTGGCCCTGGCACTACCTGCCCGCATACTGGCACTTGCAGAAAATCACGGACTCGAAGAAATTATTGTCCCTTGTGCAGCTTGTTACAGCAGGCTTGTAGTGACTCAACATGAACTGAAAAAAAATCCGGAGCTTAAGAACCGGATCAGCGAAGTAATTGAGATGGATTACCGGGGAACTTCAAGAATACTTAATGTAATTGAATGGATCGACAAGTATATCGTACCAAAACTGGAAGAAAAGATCACAAGACCATTCAGTTATAAAGTAGCCTGCTATTACGGATGCCTGCTTGTAAGACCAAATAAGGTTCTTAATTATGACCGTGCAGAAGATCCTCAGACAATGGACATTGTCATGTCGAAATTAGGCGCAACTCCTGTTGACTATCCCTATAAAACAGAATGTTGCGGTGCCGGATTTTCGGTTTCGAGGACAGATATCGTATCAAAATTATCTGGAAAGATCATTGAGGATGCCGAACACAGAGGTGCTGATGCAATAATTGTTGCCTGCCCGATGTGTCATTCCAATCTCGATATGAGACGACCGGATATTAATAAATACTGGAAGACAGAGTATAAAATTCCTGTAATTTTTGTAACACAGGCTATAGGACTTGCAATAGGACTACCTGCACAAAAAGTAGGATTGGAACGGCATTTTGTCGAAGTAAACATCAGTTAAAGAGGAAAATATAAAATAAGATGGCAAGAATAGGTGTTTTTGTATGTCATTGCGGTGAGAATATAAGCGCGACTGTCAATTGCGGGAAAGTTGCTGAAAACATTGGCAACCTGAAGCATGTTGTTCTCAGCACTGAGTATAAGTATATGTGTTCTGACCCCGGTCAGACTTTAATAAAAGAGGCTATTAAGGAACACAAACTTACCGGTGTTGTCGTTTCGGCATGCAGTCCCCGGATGCATGAACCGACTTTCAGAAAGGCATGTGCTGAAGGAGGACTTAATCCCTTCCTCTGCGAAATGGCAAACCTTCGTGAACATTGTTCATGGGTTCATGATAAGAATGATCTGACAACTGAAAAGGCAATCGACATTGTCAGGACCCAGGTTGAAAAAGTTAAGCTTAACTCTGCACTTCAGCCTATCAGAGTTCCTGTAACCAAAACTGCAATGGTTATCGGAGGTGGTATAGCTGGTATACAGTCGGCGCTTGATATTGCCAATACCGGACATAAAGTCGTTATGATTGAACGGTCTCCCTCAATAGGCGGACATATGTCACAGCTTTCAGAGACCTTCCCTACCCTGGACTGTTCACAGTGTATCCTAACTCCCAGGATGGTGGAAGTGGCTCAGCATCCTAATATTACTTTGTATACCTATGCAGAGGTTGAAAGTGTGGAAGGATTTATAGGCAACTTTAAGGTGAAAGTTCGGAAGAAGGCTAAAAGTCTGGATGAGAAAGCATGCACGGGTTGCGGTCTTTGTACAACCAAATGTCCCCAGAAAAAAATTCCCAATGAGTTCGAACAGGGAATGGGAATGAGACCAGCCATTTATGTTCCGTTTCCTCAGGCTGTTCCCAACAGGCCCGTCATAGACCGTGAACATTGCACATACTACATAAAAGGCAAATGCAAGGTCTGTGAGATAGTCTGCCCGACGAAAGCGATCCGTTTTGACCAGCCTGATGAGATACTTGAACTGGAAATCGGAGCTATAGTAGTCGCTACGGGATTCGATATCAAACATGCCGATTTCTTCCCTGAATATGGTTATGGTAAATACAAGGATATCATTGACGGACTGCAGTTTGAACGCTTAGCTTCGGCTTCAGGACCAACTTCCGGTGAGATTCGTCGTCCGTCTGACGGTGAGATTCCCAAAAACATTGTATTCATCGCCTGTGCAGGTTCGCGCGATCCTGCAAAAGGGATTGCCTACTGCTCAAAGATCTGCTGCATGTACACAGCCAAGCATGCCATGCTGTATAAGCACAAAGTTCATGAAGGCAGGGCCCATGTCTTCTATATGGACATAAGATCGGGTGGAAAGAATTATGATGAATTTGTCAGAAGGGCAATCGAAGAAGATCATGTCAATTATATAAGGGGAAGAGTATCAACAATATATGAAAGAGACGGGAAGCTGATTGTAAAAGGTGTTGATACGCTGCTTGGAGCCCAGCCTGTGGAAGTTGTAGCCGATATGGTTGTTCTTGCAACAGCAGGAGTAGCTAATCCCGGTGCAGAGGATCTTGCACAGAAATTACATGTGTCATACGATTCGCATAAGTTTTTTGCAGAGGCACATCCCAAATTAAAACCTGTCGAAACCAATACAGCCGGAATTTTCCTTGCAGGTGCTTGTCAGAATCCGAAAGATATTCCTGATTCGGTATCCCAGGCTTCAGGTGCTGCAGTAAAAGTTGCTGCCCTCTTCTCACAGAGCGAACTTACCCGTGAACCCCTTGTAGCTGTTGTAAACCGTTATGCACCGCCACTTTATTCAACCTGTGTAGGGTGCTTCCTCTGCCAGTCGGTTTGCCCCTACCAGGCAATTGAACGTGAGGAATTTAAAACACGCGACGGGAAAGTAGTTAAAGCAGTAGCAAAAATTAATGAAGGTCTGTGTCAGGGATGCGGTACCTGTGTTGCTCTTTGCAGGTCAAAATCCATTGATCTGCTTGGATATTCTAACAATCAGGTACATGCCGAGGTTATGGCCTTGCTTAATGAGTATTAAAATATCAATAGGTCAATCTTTTTAAAAAGAGAAATATATGTCAGATTTTGAACCCAAAGTTGTCGCCTTCGTATGTAACTGGTGTACTTACGCCGGCGCCGACTTAACCGGTACAAGCCGTATAAAATATGCCACAAACGTTAAAATCATCAGGTTCCCGTGCACAGGACGAATTGATTTTATGCTTCTTCTGAAAGCATTTGCAAACGGGGCAGATGGAATTATAGTTTCGGGCTGCCACCCTAATGACTGTCATTACACTTCAGGCAATTTCCATGCAAAAAGACGCTGGATCATGTTTAAGGAACTTATGGATTTCATGGGGATCGACATGAACAGGGTTACCTTCTCGTGGGTATCTGCCGCCGAAGGTGCCAGGTGGGCAGAGGTGGTAAATACTACAGTTGCCAGGGTTCGTGAACTGGGACCTTATGTGTCATATAAGGAAATGGTAAACAAATCAGTTGAGGAGGAGGTGAAAAATGAATAACCTGGTTGCCCGCGCAAAGGAACTGCTGAACAGTAACAGTGTTCAGGTAGTTATTGGCTATGAAACAGGTCCAACAGGAGTGGCGCGTCCTGCATTTATCACCAACAGTGAAAAAGCAGACAGGCTGATTTATGATGAACGCTGCGTCCAGAATCTTGCAGTTTATCTTACAAAGCACGAAGTCAGAAAGCTTGGTAAAGCAGCAATAGTAGCCACCCTTCCTGTAATGAGAAGCATTATGATGTTAATCTCGGAACAACAGATAATTGGAGAAAATTTAGTTGTGCTGGGCATTTCTTCTGAAGGAAATTTACTCGACATAGCCGATATCCGGGTGATGCAGGGAATAATTGAAAAATCAGATCTCAGCAATCCCCCGGAATACAGGGAACTGCTTGCCGCATTAAATAAGATGAGTCCTGAAGAAAAATTTGCCTACTGGCAGAAGGAGTTGTCGAAATGCATTAAATGTTATGCATGCAGACAGGCCTGCCCTATGTGTTATTGCACACGCTGCACTGTTGAGGTCAATCAGCCGCAATGGATCCCGGTACAGGCAAATACACACGGAAACATGGAATGGCATATTTTAAGGGCAATGCATTTAGCCGGACGCTGCATTAGTTGCGGTGAGTGTGGAAGGTCCTGCCCTGTTGGTATTCCCTGCCATCTGCTTACAATGCATCTCACCGACAAGGTATTCAATTATTTCAAAGTTTATGCCGGTACATCTGACAAAATGAGTTCGGTAATGTCGACCTATGAACCTAATGATAAAGAAAGCTTTATAATATAAGATGGAAACAACCAGGAAACTAATCAGGAAGCAATCGCTGGAAAAGCTGTATAAACTTTTGTCTGAAACCAGGAAGATATACGCACCTGTTATTGCCGCTGATAAACAGGTGGAATATAAATACAATCCTGCATTTTCAGATATAACATTTGATCATATCAGGTCAACCCTTTCAGCAAAAAATGTTGTGTTCCCTAAAGTTGAGAACCTCTTTACATTTACCAATTCGAAAACTGAAAGTACAATCAACGATATAGATCTGAATAAGATACCTGAGGTGATATTATGGGGAGCACACCCCTGCGACAATGCGGCATTTGATATCCTGAGGTCGATTTTCTGCTGGGATATAACTGATGAGTTTTTTTCAAAAAGGCTTGAAAAACTTGTTGTAATAGGTCTGAGTTGTCATCAGAGTGATGATTATTGCTTTTGCACATCGGTTGGTCTTGCCCCCGAGTCTTCAAAAGGGAGTGATATCCTGCTCTCCAGACTGCAGAATGGAGATTATCATGCTCAGATACTGACAGAAAAGGGAAACAGTATACTCAATATGGCCGGAGAACTTTTTGAACCGGTCTCAGCTGAAAAAGAGCTTATTACAGAGGTTAAAGGGAAATTCAGTCATGAACAGGTAACTGAAAAACTTAAGACCGCTTTTGAAAATCCGTTCTGGGTGGAGAACTCGCTTAGGTGTATAGGTTGCGGTGCCTGTGCGTATGTTTGTCCGACCTGCGCATGTTTTGATATCCAGGATGAAACAAAGGGAAAGAACGGGAAACGTTACCGGAGCTGGGATTCATGCGGTTTCGGGCTGTTTACACTCCATACCTCGGGTCATAATCCCCGTGAGGTTCAAAGCCAGAGATGGAGACAGAGAATCATGCACAAATTTTCCTATATGCCCGAAAGAAATGAATCACTTGGTTGTGTCGGCTGCGGACGGTGTTCAAGCGGTTGTCCTGTTGATATGAACATTGCTGAACAATTAGAAGCTTTACAAAAAATTTAATCATTCAATCAGATGAGCGACAATATCTATAAACCCTACCTGATGGAGATCGATAATGTTATCGAAGAGACTCCTGATGTAAGGACATTCCGCTTAAAATTCAAGAATGCTGAGGATGCAGAAAAATTCACCTTTAAAGCAGGCCAGTTTGGAGAATATTCTGTTTTCGGAGAAGGCGAATCAACTTTCTGTGTGGCATCATCCCCAACCCGTAAAGGTTACATTGAATGTACTTTCAGAAAAGCCGGAAGGGTAACAAATGCACTGGCAAACCTCGAAGCAGGAGATACTGTAGGATTCAGGGGGCCTTACGGCAATACCTTTCCGATTGAAGAGTGGGAAGGAAAGAATCTGCTTTATATCGCCGGGGGAATTGCATTACCTCCTATGCGTTGCGTTATCTGGAACACTATTGACCTGCGCGAAAAATATAAAGATATAACCATTGTATATGGAGCCCGTACTGTCAGCGACCTGGTTTACAAACACGAACTAAAGGAATGGGAAGAGAGACCCGACATCAGGCTGGTAACCACAGTTGATCCGGGCGGACAGACTCCTGACTGGAAAGGTGAAATCGGTTTTGTACCGATGGTTCTCGAAAAGCTTGCTCCGTCTTCAGAAAATACAATTGCTATTCTCTGCGGTCCCCCGGTAATGATAAAATTTACAATGCCTGTATTGAAAAAACTCGGATTTCAGGATAAGGATATCTATACTACCCTGGAAAACAGGATGAAATGCGGTTTCGGCAAATGCGGCCGCTGTAATGTGGGAAAGGTTTTTGTATGTAAGGATGGTCCTGTATTCAGCTATGAACAGATATTATCATTACCTGAGGAATACTAGACTTCTCTCATTATCGGGAGCAGAAAAGTGTGACGACTTTTCCCGTTAAGCGTGGAAGTATATTACACCGTCATCCGTATTAGGTGCTTACTGCTTTTAAATAATCTCCTGGAGTCATAACGGGAATTTCCGATCTCTTGTAGTCCTTTGTATTTCTGGTAATTATTGCAGAAATTTTCTTGTTGTCCCGAGCACAGAAATATTGTATGCTATCCTCAAAATCTGCAAATCCTGATTTTAATGCATTTTTAATTGTCTGCTCTTCTACTTTTAAGATACTAAGAATATCAGATAAGTTATCAAGCTTTGAAATCACTTTATTATGAGTCTCAATTTTTCTGAGGATATAATACAAGTTGCTAAATGTCAATGAGGAAGAATACCCTTTTAGTTTTCTTTGATCTATTAAGGTGAATAGGATTGCAGCTTCTCTTGAGTAAGGTTTTCTGTCAATGAGAAAGTCGATAATGACATCTGTGTTGATAAAGATATCTGTCATACTATAAATACTTTTTTGCAAGGTAATCTGCCATTTCCTTTTTGTAATCAAAGTCTTCCGGAAGAGAAATGGATCCAAGCAATGATTTTACTCTTGGAGTTAATTCAGAATCATCAATTGAAGTATTCTTTGTAAGTAGTTTAAGGTAGTTCTCTACCAGATCTGAAAGGCTTCTGCCTTTGGTCCGAGCATAGATTTTTGCTCTGTTGGCCACTGCCTTATCAATGCTTAATGTTAATTTTGCATCCATTATACGTAGTAATTATAATACAAATATACGTAATCTTGTTTGGAACAACAACAATTTTTATCTTGAATTATAATTTGTCTGGAATGCTCAGAGTTGGCACCTGACGGCCCGGTGTCCGGGTATAACAATCATTGCAAAGCTATCTTGGGTGCAGGAGCAAAAGCAATAAGTGTGACAACTTGTCCCGCAAGGCGGGAAGCAACTTACCTTGTCCGTGTTAGGTGGAGTAGTTTTGGTATGTTTTTTGTTCTAAGAGTCTAGGATAATTTTTATCACTTTTATTGACTTGTATTAAGAAATGTCATATATTTGCTTTTGAAAAGATTGTTCTATTACCATAAGTCGCTTCATGCGGCGGTTGTTAGCTTGCTAATACGGGTGTAGAAGAATCTTTTTTCTTTTTAAAATTTTTCTGCTTTTTCAAGGTCAAATGGTGTTGCATGATTATAATATCTAGTTTGCCCCAGTTTCTTTTTGGCATAAATATCATAAATGAAACAGAATTTATTTTGTAACAAATCAAAATACTTCTTATCCCCTTTAGTAATATATCTTTGAAGTGCCCATAACATGTAATCTACCACACTTAATTCGGGTGTTGTTTTACTTGGAACAATATTACACGAATATGTCGGTTTAATATCCTCTTTCTTAGTTGATTTGTTATATTTCTTAATAGATGCCTCAATAGCATCAGAAAAGGCTTTGATACTATTACCAGACCTTCTTGAAAGATATATGTTATATTCCTTAAATTCTGTAAATCTGCCTTTTAAGAGATTTTGGATAAGATCGAAATAAAACTCTTTTTCACTTCCTTTATGCTTCTTTAAGAACACTTTAAGCTTTTTTCTACCAATAATAAAGTAACCTCTAAATGATTTCTTAGAAAGAAATTGAAAAAAGCGCTCCCTTACTTCAGGATGATCATCTTTCGCATGTAAGTACCAGCCTGGTTGATGGAGGGAATGAATATGTCGAAGAGATTTGTCCGCTATTAAACTCTTTTTGAAATTTTCAATTTCATCACATAGATGTTTTCGGTTTGTTACTGAAATTAAACCAATTATGAGAAGGGGAGAATATCCCTCCTTTTCGATAAGAAGTTTTTTTCTTTTGCCATAGAATTCAGGACTACCACTTTCATCAATATAATAATGGATCTTTCCAGTCCTACTTTTTTCTTTCTTACTTGTCAAAAGTCCCATTTAAAAAAAAAGAGTTCAGTATTAACAGTTTCAGGTAAACGAAAGTAATAAAATATAGTCAGACGGATGTCTCTGGTAGATAGATTCTATTACGCCTAACGGGAGTCTGTCTAATAACCTATTTTATATGTTTTTATATTTGGATACCTGTACGTGAAAAACTCAAAATAATCGATTCTCAGGGACTTCATTTTAGTTTTTAGACAGTCTGACGGCCCGGCAATATGGGGAGGTTGTGTTACCCGATGCCGCATCCGGGCAGAATCCAGGTACCACGCGGTAGCGGGGCCAGAGAGTTGTCACGGTGCAAGGAGGGTATGGCGCAGTTTTTACCGATCCCGGTAGAATAGAGTAACCAGTCATTTCAGGATAATGTAAGCCAGCCGACGGTCATGATGCTACAAGATTAAAAGAAAAAAGAAAGTTCGGGTCCATAAATTACTAGCAGTTTCTGCTCGGCTAGCGTTAACGTCACCAGGCAAAAACTGTGACAAACAACTTACCTATAGCATTGTCCGTGTTAGAAACAGGGATTTTTTAATCTTGAATTTTAATAAGATATTTTGCAATTCTTTCAACCTCATTCTCTGTGAAGATTGGTTCAAAATAAGTCAAGTATTTATTAAGCTCACCTAAAGATTTCACTTTTACATATTTGAAATCTGCATTCGGTTTTTCATTTATCATAACTAAAATATTTTTTACTGGAATTTGTTTATCACCCCATTTCGCCTTTACAAGTTCCTATAAATACTTTAATCGAGCATCAGGCTGTGAGGCTTTTAAATGTGCTAGTAAAACTGAAACTACACTCTGAGTATTACCATTTCAGATTACCAAGTCTCTCCATGGCTTTAAGGACATTTTCATGTGTTGCAAATGATGAGAACCTGAAATATCCTTCTCCCGACGGGCCGAAACCTGAACCTGGGGTACCTACCACATAAGCTTCATTAAGCAGTTTATCAAAGAGATCCCACGATTTGATACCCCTGCCTGAGTTAACCCAGACATACGGAGCATTTACACCGCCAAAAACCCGGAATCCTATTTTTGTCAGACTCTCACGGAGAATCCTGGCATTGTTCATATAGTAACTTATGACAGACTTTACCTCTATTTTCCCTTCAGGTGTAAAGATTGCAGCAGCAGCTTTCTGAACAGGATATGAAACTCCGTTAAATTTTGTTGTATGCCGTCTGAACCATAATGAGTAAAGCGATTTTTCAGAGCCGTCGGGAGCAGTGGCAACAAGGTTTTTCGGAATGACGGTATAGGCACACCTGGTTCCTGTAAAACCAGCTGTCTTTGAAAAACTGCGGAATTCAATGGCAACCTCCCTTGCTCCTTCAATTTCGTAAATTGAATGTGGAATTTCAGGATCGGAGATGTAAGACTCATAGGCTGAATCGAAAAGAATTATCGATTTGTTTTTCCTGGCATAATCCACCCATTTCTTCAGTTCTGGCTTACCTGCTGTAGTTCCTGTCGGATTATTGGGATAACATAAGAAGATAATGTCAGCTTTGCTTTGGGGAATTTCGGGGATAAATCCGTTTTCAGCATTGCATGGCATATAAACCATCCTGTCGTAATACCCGTTACCAAGGTATTCACCTGTCCGGCCTGCCATTACGCTTGTATCAACATAGACAGGATAAACCGGATCCTGTACAGCGATTATATTGTTCATGCCAAAAATCTCCAGGATATTTCCTGTATCGCATTTTGATCCGTCCGAAACAAATATCTCATCAGCCTGTATATCAGCGCCTCTGTCGTGATAGTCATTCTTTGCAATTGCTTCACGCAGAAAATCATAACCCTGCTCCGGCCCGTAGCCTTTGAAAGTGGCAGATTTTGCCATCTCTTCAACACCTTCATGAAATGCCCTGATAACAGATGCAGTAAGCGGCTGGGTTACATCGCCGATCCCCATTTTTATAACATCTGCATTTGGGTGTTCCTTTTGAAATTCACGAACTCTTCTGCCTATTTCCGGGAAAAGGTATCCGGCCTGAAGTTTTAAATAATTTTCGTTTATCTGCGCCATTTTTATACTTTTGTCGCAAATATATAAAGTAATTATTTCTCCCCTGACAATGAATTACATTTATTCCGCAGTAAGCAATGAAAAGAAGTTCTTTGGCAACACCGATCCGGTCCAGCTAACAGAAAGTTACGGCTCTCCGCTATATGTCTATAATGAAAATATTCTTAGAAACCGCTGCCACGATCTGAAAGGACTTATTTCCTATCCGAATTTCACTGTTAACTTCTCCCCGAAAGCCAACGGGAACCTCGAGCTTCTGAAAATTGTGAGAAGCGAAGGCTTAAGGGTAGATGCAATGTCGCCCGGTGAAATATATGTTAACCTGATGGCAGGCTTTAAACCCGAAGAAATATTATTCATCAGCAATAATGTCGGTGAAGATGAATTTCGCTATGCAATAAATGCCGGTGTGAAGATTTCTGTAGATTCTGTATCCCAGCTGGAAATGTATGGGCGGATAAACCCCGGCGGAAAAGTGGCATTCAGGGTTAATCCCGGTCATGGTGCCGGACATCATGAAAAGGTAACCACAGCTGGACAAAATACAAAGTTCGGGATAGAAATGAGCAGCGTCCCTGAAGTGAAGAGAATTTTAAAGGAATTTAACCTCAAGCTTATCGGGATAAACCAGCATATAGGATCTCTTTTTATGGAAGGGGGAGCTTATCTGCAAAGCACCGGTAATATACTATCAATAGCTAAACAATTTGAAGATCTTGAGTTTATAGATCTTGGAGGAGGATTCGGGATCCCCTACAGAAAACAGGCAAACCAGGCGAGGCTTGACCTTAAAGTGCTTGGAAACAAATTATCGGAACTCATACAGAAATTTGTTGCCGAGTATGGAAAGAACATAGAATTTAAAATTGAACCTGGACGATACATTGTTGCAGAATCAGGAATCCTCCTGGGAAGTGTCTATGCCACCAAAATGAATTATGATATAAAATATATTGGCACCGACCTTGGCTTTAATGTTCTTGTACGTCCTGTCATGTACGATTCTCATCATGATATTGAAATTTACCGGAAGAATGACACACCATCCCTAAAGGAAGAGAGTGTAAGAATCGTAGGTAATATCTGTGAGACAGGTGACATAATAGCAAAAGACAGGATGCTTCCTGAAATTTTTGAGGAGGATATTCTTGGTGTGCTGGATAGCGGGGCATATGGCTATTCCATGAGTTCAAATTACAATAACCGTCTCCGTCCTGCCGAAGTTCTGATACAGGCAGATGGTAATCCCAGACTGATCCGCAGAAGAGACACACTTGACGATATTGTCAGAAATTTCACAATCTGATAGTCAATCCTGATCAATATAAATTATGGAAAAAAACAGTTTTGTTAAGATGCACGGACTGGGCAATGAATATATTGTCCTCGATAGTTCAAACATAGATTTTCAACTTTCAAAGCAGGCTATAATACGTTTGTGCAACATACACTTCGGGATAGGTTCTGACGGGATTGTAATGAAAGTTCCATCCTCTAAAGCTGACTTTGGGTTCAGGGTGTACAATCCTGACGGCTCTGAGGCTGAGAAAAGCGGAAACGGGTTACGCATTTTTTGCAAGTACCTCTTCGATTATGGCTTCTGTACAAAACGTAAATTTTCGGTTGAAACACTTACCGATATAGTTTATGCTGAAATTGTGGAAGAAAAAGCCGGAAAAGCATTGCTTATCCGGGTAGATATGGGTAAGGCAAAATTTATATCGCGTGAGATCCCTGTTAACTCAGATCTCCCGGAATTCATCGGACAAAAAATTATGGCCGGTGATAAGGAATATGAAGTAAACTGTGTTTCTGTCGGGAATCCTCATTGTGTTGTCATTAAGGATGTTCTTGACGAGAAAGAGATCCGTAAATATGGTCCGTTACTTGAAAACCACCCAATGTTTCCAAACCGCATTAATGTTCAGTTTGCAAAGGTTTTATCAGATCATGATGCTCAAATTCTAATATGGGAACGCGGAGCAGGATTTACCCTGGCATCCGGCAGCTCGTCATGTGCAGCATCAAGCGTTCTGGTAAAAAAAGGCCTCATTAAGGGTGACCTCACGATGCATATGATCGGTGGTACACTGAAAATTGATATAGACAGGGAGTGGAACATCCGGATGACAGGTGAAGTGAGAGAAATTGTCAGGGGTGTTCTTGGCAGCGAATTGCTTGAAGATTTGGATAAAGAAATGTCAGGTTAATTCTGACTTGACGCAGGCGATCAGCTTAAGACTTCTTTTAATGAAGTTAAGGGATAGCAAAAGTGTCCCCTCCTTCAAAAGCTAATCTTTGTACTCATCTTCAAATAAGCTAGCAGCTGAAGGGAGATGGAGGTCCCTTGCTTCGCTTCGGGATGACAGGTAATTAGTTGAGAGACAGAGGGAAATAAGCGGCGAGCCGCATCAGTATTCAGGATAAATGAAGAATGTATATTTGCGGCTCGCCGCTTATTTCCCTCATATTTTACACTAAAATAACCTGTCATCCCGATCCCGCTTTAGCGGAGAGGGATCTCCTACTAATAGTAGGAACTTATATAAAAAAGTTGCCTACAAAGAGTCAACTCAAAAGGAGGGGAAAATTATACCATTATCTCCTGCATTAAAACAATTTATTGATTGACAGTCTTGGGGCTTGATCACTGTGTCAACAGGCTCCAGGGTAAAGTCCCCCTACGTGGGATTTAGGGGTAAAAAATAAAGGGATCCTGTTAATTGGGATCCCTTTTATTTATATGCGTAATTGTACTAACCGAAAATACTCCATGCAACTGTAACACCTGCCATAACAACTGCTACCATCGACATGAGTTTTATAAGGATATTCATTGAAGGGCCGCATGTATCTTTAAATGGATCACCAACAGTGTCGCCAACAATACTTGCTTTATGACAATCGCTTTTCTTTCCTCCAAAATTACCTCTTTCAATATACTTTTTAGCGTTATCCCATGCACCACCTGAGTTATTGAGCATACTGGCAAGTGTAAAACCTGTTGTCATACCTCCCACTAACAATCCGACTACTCCGGGAACGCCAAAAATAATACCTGTGGTAACCGGAACTATTATAGCCATAAGAGCAGGCATAACCATTTCTTTCTGAGCGCCTTTAGTTGCAATTGCAACACATTTTGCATATTCAGGTCTTCCCTTACCTTCCATAATCCCCGGAATCTCCCTGAACTGGCGTCTTACTTCATCAACCATTCTTCCAGCATTCCTTCCGACAGCTTTCATTGCCATAGCAACAAATACGAAACACATCATTGAGCCTATGAAAAGACCTGCCAGCAATATCGGATTAAATAGTGACAAGTTGTATGCCTGGACAAAATCATTAACTCCAGCCTGGGTAACTTCGACTGCCTGCTGACCTGCCTGAACATTAGCCGGAACCTGACTGTGATAAAATAAAATATCTCCGATCTGCTTATAACCATCGACACTTTTATCAGCAAGTCTGCCAAGCCAGAGTTTTACCTCTTCCATATATGCAGCAACAAGTGCTAGCGCTGTAAGAGCCGCGGAACCTATTGCAAATCCTTTACCCGTTGCAGCTGTTGTATTACCAAGTCCGTCGAGAGCATCAGTTCTTTCCCTTACTTCTTTTGGAAGATCAGACATTTCAGCATTACCTCCGGCGTTGTCAGCAATAGGTCCGAATGCATCTGTCGCAAGAGTCACTCCAAGAGTTGAGAGCATACCTACTGATGCAAAACCGATACCGTAAACACCCATAGCAAAATTTTGGAATCCGCCTGCAAATGCATAGGCTGCAATAATACCTGCAACTATTGTCATTACAGGCAACCAGGTTGAGAACATCCCAACTGCCATACCTTCAATTATTACTGTTGCAGGTCCTGTTTGTGATTGTTTTGAGATACCCTGGGTGGGTTTGTAACCATCTGATGTATAGTATTCTGTAGCCTGCCCGATTATAACACCTGCAACCAGACCTGAGACAGCAGCTCCGAATACACCCCAGGTAATCCAGTCAGCCTGAGCCATTATTGCCAGCACAACCAGAATAAGAGCTGAGCTTCCACCAGTTCCAAGCAAAAGTGCTCTGAGAAGGGATTTTGGTGATGCTGATTCTTTTGTTCTGACCATATAAACACCGGCAATTGATAATAAGATTCCGATGGCTGATACCAGCATAGGTGCAATTATTGCTTTCAGCTGATTATCACTTTGTCCGGCAATAGCAGGCAGAGCAGCTCCCAGAGCAGCGGTTGCAAGAATTGAACCTGCATATGATTCATAGAGGTCAGCACCCATACCAGCAACATCACCTACATTGTCGCCAACATTATCAGCAATAGTTGCAGGGTTACGAGGATCGTCCTCCGGGATACCGGCTTCAACTTTACCTACGAGGTCTGCGCCAACGTCTGCAGCTTTTGTGAAGATACCGCCACCAACGCGGGCAAATAGTGCTTGTGTTGAGGCACCCATACCAAAGGTGATCATAGTTGCTGTTATCTCAACGAATTTCTGGTGTTCATCAATACCTGGATTAACAAATGTAAGGCCTAACCAATTTAATCCCGTGACCATATGTTCCGGAGAAAATACTACTTTATCCAGGAAAATGAACCAGGCTGCTATATCAAGAAGAGCGAAGCCAACCACAACTAGTCCCATAACAGCACCGCTTCGAAGAGCTACCTGCAAACCCTTGTTGAGTGACTTTGAAGCAGCCCATGCTGTCCTGTTTGAAGCAAATGTTGCAGTTTTCATTCCCAGATAACCACATAGGCCGGAGAAGATACCTCCGGTAAGGAATGCAACTGGTACAAATGGATTCTGAACACCCATATATGCCAGAATGGATAATAATATGACAAGTATTATAAATATCTTGCCTACGACTGTGTACTGACTTTTAAGGTAAGCCATTGCACCTTCCCTAACATATTCAGCAATCTCTTTCATCTTATCTGTTCCTTCATCCTGCATTTTCATACTTTTATAGAAGATCCAGGCGAACAACAGAGCGAAAAGAGCTGAAATTGGAACAATCCAGAAAATCGTACTAATCATAAAATCTGTTTTTAATTTTATTAAATATTTTTTTGAAATGAAAAAAAATTCACCGGTACAAAACTATATTAGTTTTTCATATTACCAAGGGAAAAATTTATTATTTCAAAAAAACAAACCGCAAAGTTCATGAGGATCTTTGAATTTTCCATGATAAACCATATGAATTGTTTATCTGAACAGCGTCAAAACGGCTTCCTCTGAACTATGCGGTCTGATAATAATCCATTTAATCTATATTGCCCTGAAGAAGTTGTAATTCATCTTCTCAAGGTCCTTCATCCTTGGATAGGCATAAAAGACCATCTCATCCCCTGCTCCAATATAAAATCCAGTTGCAATGGTCCTGTAAAGAAGTTCACCTGTAAAGATACGGTTGACCGTTTTCATGTGCTTCTCATATTCTCCCCTTATAATTTCAAGACAATCCCTTAAATGACCAATATTAGGATAGGGAAGATTTTCTGATGAACCGCCTAATGGATTTACAGCCAGTTCTCCAAGTTTCAGCTCAACAAAGAGGAGTTTCGGAAGAACAATGGGAATTGACCCGTCGGTGAGTTTCTTCATAAACACTGAAGGTGCAAGGCTGCTGGCTACCATTGGCGTTACAGGGCAGAGTTCCTGGTAAAGGTGAAGTTCATTCTTAGGTTCCTTCAACTTGTCATAATCCGATCTCTTAAGCTCAAGTACAATGCCATGATCTGTTGTCAGATAGAGACTTTTGAGGGCTGCCAGAGGAATCATCTCCAGTACCTTGTAGACTGAAAGATAAACAGAACTTTTCGGGCTGCCGTCTTCCTTTGCAACACAACGTTTGTTCAGGCTGTCATGATCAATTACAGAACCGGCCTTATCAGGATCAATCTCAAAAAAGATTGCCTGCCCTTTGTTTCTTTTTTTTGTACCGGTTGATAAATATAGTCCGAACGCTTCAGGAGGCAGCATTGAAGCAACAAGTGCTTCAGGATTGCAGGTTAGATAAATGTACTTGCTCATAACATTATATTTTAATGAACCGTGAATTATCTATTGACATCCTTTTAAAGAACAATGCGATTTGTATATCAAATTTACACTATTTATTACATTAAGTAAAGTAAAATCAGACACTTTATTTTTCCATAAACTTGTCCTGATTCATACAATAAAGTCAGTGATTTGTCACTTTTTTGCATTAATTCACCAAATGAATAGCATATTTTAAGTTTTTTACTTAAATTGTGTTACATTTGCAGCCAATCCTATTTAGAAAGAAGGTTATGCCTAAGATATCAGCGGTAATAATTACATACAACGAGGAGATGTTTATAGGGAAGTGCCTTGCTTCTCTTGAAGGTGTCGCTGATGAAATCGTTGTTGTTGATTCATTCTCCACTGACAGGACCGAAGAGATTTGCAAACAATACAACGTGAGGTTTGTAAAACATGCCTTTGAAGGTTACCGCGATCAAAAGAACTTTGCCCTCAGACAGGCTTCATACAGAAGTATACTCTCACTTGACGCCGATGAAGCCTTGAGTGACAAACTTCGCGAATCAATTCTGGCAATAAAGGGTAACTGGAAATATGACAGCTATGTTTTTAACAGAAGAAACAACTACTGCGGAAAATGGATACAGTTTTCAGGCTGGTATCCCGACAGGCAGTTGAGGCTTTTCAGGGCTGAAGACGGTTCCTGGGGTGAACTTAACCTTCATGAAAGATTTATATTGTCAAACGGCTCTTCAATTGGCAGACTTAACGGAGATCTGCTTCACTGGCCTTTTACAAGTGTTGAAGATCACGTCGAAAAAATGGGCCGTTTTGCAATCATCGGCGCCCAGGAGTTCCATAAAGCAGGAAAAAAAGCATATTTCTTTACTCCTTACCTTCATGGGTTCTGGGGGTTTTTCAGAACCTATATCATCAATGGAGGATTCCTCGACGGAAAGAACGGATTAATGATCTGTCAACAGTATGGAAAATCTGCTTTTGTTAAGTACAAACATCTGAGACAGCTGAATAAAAAGAAAGCTTCTCCTCAAGAATAAACCAATGTTTTCTTCAGAAGATATCAATGCCGCACTGAAAGTCCTCAGAGCCAACGGCATAATTCTGTATCCGACAGATACCATTTGGGGCTTAGGATGTGATGCAACCAGCCAGGAGGCAGTTGAAAAACTTCTCCGGATAAAGCCCAGGGATATTAATAAAAGTCTTCTCATACTCGTGAACAGCGAGCAGATGCTCGAACGATATGTTCATGAGATTCCTGAAATAGCCTTTGAACTTTTATCAGTAACTGAAGATCCTTTAACAATAGTATACCCTTGGGGAAAGAACCTGGCAAAAGGTATTTGCAGCGAAGATGGTTCAGTTGGAATAAGAATCTGTCACGAAGAGTTTTGCGAAGAGCTTATTACTCGTTTCAGAAAACCCCTGGTCTCAACTTCGGCAAATTTCACCGGAAAGCCCAGCCCTCTGTACTTTGATGAAATTGATAAAGAGCTTGTAGATTCAGTTGACTATGTGGTAAAATACCGTCAGGATGACAGGCAAAAGCGATCTGCCTCACCTGTCATAAAACTAAATTCCGACGGTTCTATAAAGATTATTAGAAAATAGACCTACCTTGACTTAACCCGGCCCGAACCTGAAACTCTGGCATCTACCCTGGGGTTTCCCAGGTAGCTTACACTGCCGCTGCCGGATACATGGGCTTCGAGCGAACCTGTGACATGACAAACACAGCTTCCGCTTCCCGAAATACTTATATCAGCCTGGTCTATTTTAAGAGATTCACCTGTATAATTACCTGATCCGCTTATGCTTATATCAGCCTTGCCGGTACTTCCGCTACCCTTAATAATGACATCACCTGAGCCTGAAATTCCGCAGTCAATACTTCCTGCAATAAGCTCATTTATATAAAGTTTACCACTGCCGCTTACACCCAGATCGAGTTCGCCTGTTTTCAGCGCATCAACGACCTCAGCCTGACCGGAACCAGAGACACCAAGTCCTTCAAGTGAAGGCATTGTAATGTTGACCACTACCTTTTTATTATTGAAGTTGGTCCAGTTATCCTTTTTAATTACCAGTTTCCCGGATGAGATCTCAGTTTCAATTTCTTCAAGAAAATCTTTATCTCCTTCCAGAACTACCTTATAATCAGATCCTATACGGATAAAAAGGTTTCCCGGAACACCAAAGGATACTTTTGTAAAACCTGAAAGATTTCTTGTCTCCTTGTCCGTTGATTGTCCATAAATGAAGGCTGTTGAAAATACAGTAAGCAGAAAAGCTACAGTGATGAATGTTATCTTTTTCATTTCATAAAGTTTTTGGTTTGTTTTACCTCTATTACCTATAAAGACTTCCTTTCAGTTAATTCGCTGCATTTTCAGCAAAAAAATCAGTTCAAATCTGTAAGTCCTTCGGGGATATTCATGATAAGTTTTCTGCCGGGATCATCGAGATTCACGATAAAATCCTCATGAAGAGGGATAAGTATCTCATTCCTGTCAGGGGAAGTGATGCTGAGAAGATACTGGCCGGGATTATGAATGATTTCCTTGATTCGGCCAAGCAGTAAATTATCTGTAGTATAAACCTCATAACCAGTTATTTCTGCAAATTCATCACTGCTGTCTGATGCTTTTTCTCCGGTTGTTAAAAAGACTCTGCATCCTTTGAATTCACTTACCTTGTCAACGGTATCATAATCAATGAATTTAAGCTTCATAATGTCAGATCCGGCATATTCATACTCATGAATAAAAAAAGGAACCGGTCTTTCGTCTATTTCAACGAAGACCGATTCCATGTGAGGTATATTTCCGATAAAAGATCTCTCTAATATAACGTTTACGGCTCCCTCATAACCGCTGGTTTTTGTGATACGTCCCAGTAATATGTTGCAAATGTAAGCCATCGGATCAGTGATCCTTATGACCTGCACTATGCCTGAGGATTCTCCTCTGCCGGTGTTTCAGCAGCAGGTTCCTGGGCAGCATCTTCAACCTGGTCAGCTTCCTCGCCTGAAGCAGCTTCTTTGATCTCAGCTACAAGGCTGGCATCAAGTTCGGCTTTTTTCCTGGCAAGTTTTGCAGCTCTGGCATCATTTACCTTCTTCTCGTGCTTAAGACGGGCAGCCACAGAGTCTTCATGCGATTTTTCAAGGCCTGATTTTTTGGCCTCGATTTTTGCTTCATTCTGTTTCATCCACTCATCAAAACGCCTGTTGGCTTCAGCTTCATCAAAAGCACCTTTCTTAACACCCTCAAGGAGGTGTTTTTTCATTAATACACCTTTATACGACAGGATAGCTCTACAGGTTTCCGTAGGTAATGCGCCATTTTGCAGCCAACCTAAGGCTTTACCGAAATCGAGTTCGATCGTAGCGGGGTTGGTGACCGGATTATAAGTTCCGATCTTTTCAATATATCTGCCATCACGTGGCGATCTGCTATCT
>Ga0209314_10000163_pt1 | contig 29008 bp, 29 predicted proteins | sample I19B2metaG_FD_184146 | JGI IMG/M metagenome (GOLD analysis project Ga0209314, IMG submission 184146) | Lake sediment bacterial and archeal communities from Gulf of Boni, Indonesia to study Microbial Dark Matter (Phase II) - ​I19B2 metaG... | ecosystem: Environmental > Aquatic > Freshwater >... | reverse complement strand
AGGCTTGATACAGAAAGGAATTACCGTTGCTGTCAGTGTAATTCCTGTGCGACGGTCGATTTTTATGTTAGTTTATGCATCTGTATAAATTGGTTTAAGTTGGGGTCAGCGAAGCTGGTGAAACGCTATGTCTACCCAGTACAGCTTGATGATGAGGAGTTGGAAGCATTGAATGCGATCGTCGTGAATCTGGGAGGTAGTAAATCAGAGGCGATCAGGACAGCTATCAAGAGCTACGCGGAGCAGCTGCGTGGCATGGAGGTAGTCAAGATTCGCGATATACCTAGAAACCAAGCTCGCAAGGAAATCCTAGAATTCCTAAGCAAGAGAGATAGAGCGTTTTCGTCTGAAATTGCGGACGCGCTACGGCTCGATCTCTCACTCGTAAACAGCGTCTTGGAAGAACTTTGGAGTGAAAAAAGAGTTGAGCCAACAACCTAGTAGACTTGTTGGTGAGAAGCTCAGATGCATCGGACGCCGGGTATCGAAACCACGACTATTTCATTACACCCATAACCACCGCGCCATTATGGTGGAGATTGAGGGGTATCCAGCGATCTGCGAAGTTGTGAGAGAGTGGAGAATTGTTAGAAGAAAACAATAACCATCACAGACAATGCGAATTCCTCGCGCCCTGAGCATCAAAAATGGTACTTACAACTTAAGAATTAGCGAACCATTTCCAGCGACAATAATGTTACGGATCACCGCGACCCCGCCAACATTTCCATGCAGAAAGCAACTGGTTTGATCCAAGTGAGCGGATGCCACTGGAGTCAGACGCCAGAAAAGCGTCAGGATGTTAATGAGCAGGTCGCTGGTCGGTTTGCTGAGCCGACAGGATCTCTGCAAGTTTTTCTGGCGAGATGTTGCCTCCGCTCAGGAGAAGGGCAACTTTCTTTCCTTCGATCCGGTCTTTGATCTTGAATGCCGCTGCAGTCGCGGCTGCGCCAGATAGCTCGGCCACCTGACCAGTTGTGCGGAAAAGAGTGTAGACCGCCTTTCTCATCTCTTCATCGCTAACTAGCACAACATCGTCAATTCTGCCTCGAAGGATTTTTAGTGGGAGCTCGTATGCGGTCGCGGTTGCTAGGCCTTCAGCTTCAGTCCTCACACCATTTGTGATCTTAATGACGCCGTCCTTCCACGATTGGTAGAAGGCTGGGGCTCCTTCGGCTTGCACGCCTATCACCTTGATTTCTGGGTTCAATGTCTTGTAGACTATGCAGGCGCCTGAAGCTCCTGACCCTCCCCCGATGGGGTTGATGACCACATCGATGTCAGGTTGCTCCTCGAAGATTTCCAGATGCATTGTCGCGACCCCTTCATGCAGAAGTGGCTCGTTGCTGGCGTGAACGTACAGGTATCCCTTCTCAGAGGCCAGTCTCTCAGCGTATTCTCTTGCCTCTTCATAGTAACTGCCATGGGTTATGATTTCAGCTCCCAAGTCATTGATTGCATCAATCTTCAGCTGAGGTACTCCATGCGGCATAACAATCTTGATCTCAATGCCCGATAAGGAACCCGCGTATGCTATTGACTGAGCATGATTTCCAGTTGAGGGTGTTATGACACCCCGTCTGGAGGCTTCTTCTTTCCTTCTCTCCATGTAGTTGATGCCTCCACGGACCTTGAAGGCTCGAGTGGGCTGCAGGTTCTCCAACTTCAGGTAAGCCTGACACCGAAGGAGTGTAGACAGTTGCCTTGAATGGATAAGCGGCGTAGGCTTCAAACCTCGATTGACTATCTTCCTCGCTGCGTAGACATCTCTCAGTCTCGGAATCCTTAGCTCCTCATGGACAGCCTTTCTCAAGTCTCAATCATCCGTTGGCTAGAGATTACCCCTAGATGTTGGTATACGGTTTGTGATATGGCAACGTGAAGCAAGCGCCCTAGTATTAAGCAGTGGAAAGCGCCGTTAACTTGACTCACAGAAATCTAGCTAGCAGGCCTACGACAGCAACAGCGGTACCCAAGAAGATTGCGTAGAGGCGGAGATTACCCCGCAAGTTCTTTACTGCCTCGTTCAGCGTAGCCACGGACGCTTACAAGGATTGCACCGATTCCACGACTTGGGCAAGGGTCATTCCCTTCAGGAGGTATCGAGCCGGGAAATTCTATCGTGCAATAGAGCTACTTGAACTTGATAGCTATGGGCCTAGTGCTCATGTTAAACAGCGAGACAGTGAGGACGCCTTTAAATCCGGGATCGATCTGGGGACCCGAGAACAGAAGCAGACCCTTTCCAGTAGACTCCGAGCGTAGCCCTATCCTCGCGCATATCTTATCCGTCAGAACTTCCGTGAACTCGGACGAGCTAGAGCTGAGCGATGCTCAGGAACTAGCGAGAGCCAGCCAAAGAGAACTCTACTCGTGCTAGTCTTTCTTCTTCTTTACTTCCTCCTTTCTTCCTGGCCCAATGAATTCAATCCAAATGCCATCAGGATCCTTCACGTAGGCCAAGGTTTCTGATTTTCCGACGAATGGTTCAGCCGCAGGCTTTGCCCCGCGCCTCAATAGGAGATTATACCATTTCACCGCATCATCGACTATGAATCCTATATGGTCGAGTTCACTCCCGTTCCTGTAGGATTCGCAGAATCTGCTTCCTTTCGGATACCAGTTCAGTTCCAGCATCTGTCGTGATGCTGGGTCCACGAGATGGACCCACTTCCCACCATGCGGCATCGTCCCGCGGCGACGCACTCTCAGGCCGAGAAAACGGTAAAATCGGAGCGATCGCTTGAGATCCCGGACTTCAATACCTGAATAGTAAAGCCGAATCTTTCGCTTGCGCAACTAGGGTCTAGTGAGAATAGGGGTGAGGCGATAATAAGGCTGGGGCGGGCGGAGGACGGTTAGGCAGTCATCCGTGTTTTGATTGAGTACGGTTCCATCCAGAGTAGCTGCATTGCGCCCGCTGCAAATAGCATGAATGGTCCTCGGTAGCGATCGACGTCAACCAGATCCCGATATCTCCCTAACCGCCTGCCGCGGAGATCTGACTTCGATACGTTCTCTCGCCGACTTTGCCAAGCGCCTATCCATGGTGACCAAAGTGAGCCTGTGCTTAACGCATGGAAGTATGATGGGTATGTCGCTTCTGTCCTTTGCCCTCCATGTGAAGGCACGCACCTCCTGACGGGATGGCTTCTTCAGGATGAGGACCCTGAGGGAGATAACGTCAAGAACGAAAGAATCCACGATGTCTGTTGGAACCCGAATTTTCTTTGGTAGCGTGAACCTGAGCTCTCTAAGAACGTATTCGCTTGTTAGGAGTCTGACTTTCCTCGCTCTTCCCAGCTCAAGAAGTCGCCTAGCATCACTTTTCTCAATGAGAAAGGCCGCCACGAGGATGTTTGTGTCTAAGAAGTAGGCGGGGAGGGTCATTCATACTCTTCCTTGAAGACCTCCCACCTAGTACTTCTCGAGATCCTGACTATATCAGCCTCCGTGATCTTATGTTTCCTGCCGAACGCGCTGCCCCAATCGAGAGCTGCGCCTTTTTCGAGCTCAACCTTCTTGGCTACCATCTGCCCGGCGTCGTCAGTTGTAACTTCCACTACGTCCCCAACTCGAAGACCAAGCTTCTGCCGGACAGACTTGGGAATAGTCATTTGATGTCCCCTAGTCACTCTAGTGATAGCCCTTGGCTCAGACATGCCTCTTCGCGGAAAAATGGGATTATAGGAATTAAGTATTTTCCTCATATCGTTTGACTGTTTCGGTGATCCGCGCATGACCGAGCAACGGGTGGTTCTTGACAGGGATAGATCCGAAGAGCTCTTCAAGTTTGTCATAAGGGCTCTCAGGGAGGATGTTCGGGAGGACGAGATATGGGCAACCGTCGAGGTCATGTCGAGTGAAGATCTCGAATCAAGCATCCTAGAAGGTAACAGAGAAATTCGCGAGGGGCGCGTCGGAAGGTTCCGAACCGCGAAGGAAGCCATGGACTGTTTGCGCTCCTAGTCTCCCAAGATTGAAAGGCACCTTTCGGGACACTGGTCAATTCTACATGTTACATTCTCTAGCATGCCCTGTACTTCGCAAATGTCCTCCGTTTGCAGCTTTCTGTCTGCAAGGATATGGTGAGCTGACGATCCAGTGCGCCAAAACGCGCATACAGCCCCCCACCCACCCCTCACAATAAATAGCCAATTAGAGGATGACAGGGGCAAGAGCCCCTCCCAACCGTCCAATGAGAATGTTACGTTTCCCGGCAGAAATGCCATTTCGAACGTACTGGAATTGCAGTTAGCCGTTACGGGAAGTTGCTGATCTGAACTTACAGTTGCATGTGCCAGTCTAGATTAGGAGGGATGCTATTATTCGACGGAGGTCGAAGCCATGCCTTTTCTTGTACGCTCCAAGGTCTAGGAGCTCTTCCAATCCATCGTACTCCAAATCCATTTCTAACCCTCCGTAGATGTGTAGAACGCATCTACACTATAAAAGGATTACTAGACTAATCGACTGCCACAAGTCATCACGATGAGACAGCCATTGCGCGGGATCGTAGCCCTTCCCATTCTAGCCATAGGTCTTCTCGCCACGACCCTACGACTGGGCCTCCGACACTATGCCTCTAAGTCTGTACCTCATGCCTAGCTATCAAGCCTCTTAGCGCTCGCCATTCCTGCGTCATCCAAGTCAAGCGTGAACGCGCAAACCCACGCTAATCACAAGATGCAATCGCTTGCGCCTCGGCGAAGCGTTATAGGAGGGTCCCATCGAAGTCTCACAGGTCTGAGGAAGTTGGCTAGATCCGTCCTAGTCCACGAGTGGGTAGGACTACTCATCGTAGTGATTGCTCTTGCGAGTCTAGCTGGCACTGTATGGAGCGTCGTCCAGAACGCCTACTTCTATGAATGCCCCGCTCCACTGCCCGATATTCCCGAGGAAGAGCGCGCCCTAATCAGATGCCCAACTCTCATGGAAAGAGTGGGCTGGAATATCCCAGGACTCTTCGTGGGTTGCGCCATTCTGATATTCGGGCTCTGGACCTACAGAAGGGGCAAGGAAGGCGTCCCACTGATCTCCATAAGATCCGTTTGTAGCGCGGATCTCAGCTGAGTCACCGAGTGAGCTCGAACCTAAGAGTTCTCTTGGCTGTCCAACAATCACCGACTAAGCGTAGTGGTATTATGTCGGAAGTTCTTATGAGGTAGCTCCACATTCAACGGCGAAGCGCATGACTTCGAAGACGATTGAGTTAGGAGAGCTTCCCCATTGGGATCTCTCCAATGTATACCCTGGCCTCGAATCTGAGGAGTTCAAAAACGCCGTTACGAACCTGAAGTCTCAACTTGACGAGTTCGACGCGTTTCTGGACGCGAATAAAGTGGCTCGCTCGAGTTTCGACGCAGTAAGGGCTTCCAGTAATGTCTACTTGAAGAATGCTATCGACGGTTACCTCAATCAGATGAACACAGCCCTACGCTTGTATCAAACATTGGATGCCTATGTCACATCCTTCGTCACAACAGATTCGTACAACAACACGGCAAAGCGACTAGCCTCCGAGCTCGAGATGCTTATGGTTCGATTGCGCAAACAGGAGGTGCGCTTTCAGGGCTGGCTTGGACAGGTGGCTGACAAGCTCACATCCGTTCTAACACAGGATGGTCCAGCAAGGGAGCATGTGTTCTACCTGCGCGAGACGGTCGATCAGAGCCGCTACCTGATGAGCGAGGTCGAAGAATCGCTGGCCGCTGAACTTACATTGAGTGGAGGCAACGCATGGGGCAAACTGCAAGGAACTGTCTGTTCTCAGCTTACAGTGAACTTTGAGCTGGATGGCAAAGTCAGGAAGATGCCCATCACAGAATTGCAGAATCTAAAGCACCATCCTGACGAAGAAGTGCGTCGACGAGCATACGAGGCGGAGTTGAGGGCTTGGGAAAGCGTCCGTGAACCCTTAGCTGCCGCTCTCAACGGTGTCAAGGGCCACTCGAATACCGTGGAAAAACGTCGGGGCCGAGTCGATGCGCTCCATGCTTCACTCGACCATTCCCGCATCGACCGAGAGATTCTACAAACGTTGCTTACGGCGATGCAGGAGTCCTTTCCAATGTTTCGTCGCTATTTGCGAGCAAAAGCAAGGCGGCTGGGACATGATGCCTTGCCTTGGTGGGATCTCTTCGCACCCGTAGCCAAGAATGAGCGTCGCTATTCTTGGAAGGAGGGTATGCGTCTCATCATATCCCAGTTCCGCACATTCAGCGATAGACTCGCAGGTCTAGCGCAACGCGCCTCCGATCACCGTTGGATTGACGCTGAACCACGCGACGGGAAAAGAGGAGGGGCGTTCTGCATCGAGGTACCGGCTGTGGATGAGTCGCGCGTACTGTGCAATTTTGACGGTTCATTAGACCAGGTTTCAACGGTCGCCCATGAGCTCGGCCACGCCTTCCATAACGAATGTCAAGTCGGAAAGACTATGCTGCGGACACGCACTCCCATGACCCTAGCCGAGACAGCATCGATCTTCAATGAAACGATCATTACCAACGCCGCACTGGAGCAAGCCTCGAGTCAAGAGGAGGAACTGGCCATCTTGGAGACTTGGCTTATCGGCTCGACACAGGTTATCGTCGACATAACATCACGCTTCCTATTCGAGAAAGAAATCTTCGAACGACGTGAAAAATCAGAGCTGTCCGCGGATGATTTCTGCGAGATTATGCTCCGCTACCAGAAGGCGACTTATGGGGACGGGTTGGATGACCGATATCTCGACAAGTACATGTGGGCTTGGAAACCTCATTACTATTCGCCAGACTTTGCGTTCTACAACTATCCATATGCCTTCGGCCTACTCTTCGGGCTGGGACTGTATGCAATCTACCACGAACGCGGTCCATCCTTCATTCAAGACTATGAAGCACTTCTAGCAAGCACCGGAGAAGCAACCCCCGCTGAATTAGCAGCACGTTTCAGCATCGACATACGGAAACGAGATTTCTGGCAAGGCAGCCTGAAATTGATTGAACAACGCATCGCACGCTACCTTGAACTCTAGGCCCTTTTGGATCGCCTAACGGACGAAGCGAAAACGGTTCAAGAAAACCAGTTTCACGGAGTGGAAGAAAAACCAGAAGCGCAGAACAGAACCACAGCGTAATGGTCAAGTTTGAAGAGTGCTGCGATAGGGGTCATGGCCTCAATGAAGATGGGCGAGAGGAACGAACCCGCGATACTTGCTGTCATCAAGTAGCCCAATCCTTCTCTGCGGCGCTCTACGGAATACATGTCCATTATGGCTATGCGGCTCTGCTGAGTAACACCTGACCCAAAGCCGAAAACAAGCAACCCTAACCAGAAGAGTTCAAGACGAACCCATACAACAGCCAAACCCATCATCAACAAGGCCAAGCAGCCAACAGCGATTCCAATTAGGAGCACGCTCTTCCTGCCAATTCGGTCCATCAACCCCCCAGTCCGGTATACTATCAGAACCCGTCCTCCCCAGACTTCAGCAGTCGCCAAACCCGCGAGAGTGGCCGAATCTGTCAACGTGAAAATCACAAGGGCTGCAAGTATGAACGCGGCCTGGCTGACACACGCGTAAATTGCCTCACTCGAGAGTAAGTGGATTGTGTTGCGTTTCACGACCAGTGGAGTCGGCGCTCTGTTTGAGTGCTTCACGCGATCACCACGTATCCGTCGATTCATGTAACTTGTATCTCGAGGTCACAGAGGCAGCTTGGCGTGGAGGCTGAAACTATCTGAGGCATAATACTTTGACTATGGTCTGCAAACTAGCTTGGGTCTTACATTTTCTACGCTAGATACTTCTGCTCCAGATAGTTGACCAGATGTCGCGGGATGTATTCTTCACCAAGCACCCTTCTTTGGAGCTCCTTGGATGAGTATGCGGCGCCGTGTTGGTGTATCTTCTCTCCCAGCCATTGCTTCACAAGGTCGAACCTGCCCTTTCCGACAGAGTCCCTTAGGTCGATATCTCTCTGGATACGGTAGTATTGCATTCCTGCTATTACATTACCAAGCGAGTAAGTCGGGAAGTAACCGAAGCCGCCACCGCTCCAGTGTACATCCTGCAACGCTCCTTCAGCGTCATTCGTCGGTCTCACTCCAACATATTCCTCCATCATATCATTCCAAAGGGAGGGCACATCGGAAACGGCTACATCACCACCGATGAGTTTTTTCTCCAACTCGTATCGGAGGATTATGTGGAAGTTGTATGTCAACTCATCAGCATCTACTCGGATTAGGCTTGGTTTTACGACGTTAAAGTATCTGTAGACATCATCTTCTGTATAACCTGCCAAGAATGGCAGATTCTTCTTGAGTATTGGGTAAACATGTTTCGTGAACTCTCTGCTTCTTCCGATGAAGTTCTCCCAGAACCTTGATTGAGATTCGTGGATTCCGAGGGACGCGGCTCTGGTAAGCGGCGTGTATTCGAGCGACGGATCCATTTGCAGCTCGTAGATTGCATGACCGCATTCGTGGATTACGGAGAACAAGGATTCTTTGAAGTCCTTTCCTTCATACCTGGTGGTTATTCTCACATCCTGAATTGAGGTGCTGTTCGTGAAGGGGTGAGTGGATACGTCCATCCTGAACGTTGTCTTCGGCATCCCGAGTAGGACCAGGGCCTCTTCGTTCACACGTCTCATGGCATCGACTTCATAGGCCACGGACTCCAGTGGATGACTGCTTGGAAACCTGTTCTCCGAAAGGACTCTATTGAGAATTCGTTTCAGACTGGGAACGAGCTCTGAGAAGACTCTGTCGACATCGGTGACGGTTAGGCCTTCCTCGAATCTGTCGAGAAGCGCATTGTAACGATGTCCAACATATCCAAGTTTCTCCGCCTCTTCCTTCTTTAGCTCAACTATCTTCTCCAAATAGTTCCTGAACATCGGGAAGTCAGATTTCTTCCTAGCCTCCCTCCAAACTACAGTGGCTTCCGTGGTTGTTCTCTGCAGCTCCTCCAACAGCCTTGGCGGAACCTTCGTGTAGTAGTCCGCATCTCGCTTGACTACTCTTAATACGCCCTTCTCAAAGTCGCTAAGATCCTCCAGTTTCTCCGCCTTCGCGATCAGAGCGGCCGCTTGGGTTACGCGTTCTTGTTTCATCAGGGCGATCTGAGCTTGCGCAAAACCTCTGGGCTTCGCAGCATCGGTGGGCATGTAAGTTTCCATGTCCCACTCTAGAAGTGACGAGGCATGCTCTAACGCCCAGATGGGCCTGTATCTCTCCAGTATCTCCTGTACAACCGCATTTTTGAACATGAAGTGGGAAGGCTGTGCATCACCAAATATAACTCGTTTGGGGAGATTGAGGAACGAACGTGACCATGACGTATGTGGACAGTACGCGGATGAGACAGAGTTCTACGTATAGCTCAGATGAACTAGGTTGCTCGTCCACCATTGGATGGGACCTGCCGCAGCAGCGATGGCCCCAATCGTACTAGCAATAGGATTCATAGAACATCTCCTCTACGGTGCCGTCCTCGGCACGACGATCGCAGCTGGCGTAAAGTACCTGATGCTTCTCAAGCAGCTCAACCCGCGGCTTTCCTTTGACTAGATACCTCGCTACAAGACTTCGTCCTCAATCTAGTATGCTCTGGTGTTGATAAAGAGCCGATAAGAGCTAGGTTGAGAGACTTGGTAGAAAAGTAGAACTTTCTCCAAATGATCTTAAATCCTATCGAAGGCGTATGCCGTCTCACTTCAATAGGTTGATGGGTATATGGAGGTGACTGGGTTGGCGAAGAAGCGCAAAGTTAAGATGAAGATCGCAGGAGAAGACGTTCGAGCTGAGAGTGCAGCTACAGAATACCAAGCATAAGCGACTTCTCCTCTTCGGCCAGGGGAGCGGCTCAGGAGTACTGGGCGTAACCTGTTCCTGACCTCCCATCCAATCTCCTTCTTACCTGTAGATGTTTCAAATATTTGGTCAGACCAGTATGTCTGCCAGAGGCAGGCTACCTTCCTCCTGCAGTAAGATCTCCGAGCTGAATGCTTTGAGTCTTGAGACTTACAGCAAGAAAAGACGTTTCCAGAGGACCGATGAACCATCGCCTCATCTCAGGAAGGAGGGTAGGAATCGCTTCGTGGTTCAGGAACATCATGCAAGGCGTCTTCACTGGGACTTTAGACTCGAACTCGACGGTGTATTGAAGAGTTGGGCCCTACCCAAAGGGCCTCCCGAGGAGCCAGGTGTCAGGCGGCTCGCTGTCGAGGTTGAGGATCATCCCGTTGATTACATCAAGTTTGAGGGGGAGATTCCGGAAGGGGAGTACGGAGCAGGAACTGTAAAGATCTGGGACAAAGGGACCTTCAAATTGAAACGGAGAACCGAAGATATCTATGAATTCGCACTTAGAGGAAAGCGACTGATGGGAAAGTATACTCTCTTTCGAATGAAAACAAACAATTGGTTGATGCTCAAGTCAAGAGAGCAGAGATAGTTATTCGAAGAGCTCTTCACAGGAATTTCCTGAACTCTGTAGCGGTGTTGGCTGATTTACCGGTCTCATCATGTTTGAAATATACGAAGCAGTCGGTGGCTTCATCAGCGAATTTCGTGATTTCCTGGGCCCAAGCTCTGAGGTCATCTGTGGAATAGGGATCTCGCAGAGAAAGTCTATCCAACGATTGCAGCAGTCTCCAATAGAGCAGACCAGAAGGTAGGCCGTGTTTACATTGACTTTCTACAGAATGGTTTGGAGAAGATTATTACTGCACCATTCAGCATTCGAGCACTTCCTCAAGCGCCCGTGTCATTTCCATTAGGAGTTAGACAGCTCGACGACTCAAAATTGAAATCCGAAAGCCTCACGCTACGAACAGCCAGGAGGAAATTAGGAATTATTCGGCACATACTCTCGCTCAGTGGACTCTCGCAAGAGTTGGATTCAGCTTTCAAGAAGCTTGGCATCAGGACATAACGCGAGACCAGAAAGGCAATCAACTAATCGACTGTCTAAGATCTGACGTGCTGAGATATTTCGGCGGAAACGGCATGGTTCAGTCGCACAACATCCTCAGTTTTGAGCTCAAGTAGTTTGTCTCTTGAGCCTCCCCCGCAGAAGACTGTCTCGTACCTTAACAGTTCACCATCGACAACTACACTCATGGCTGTCTTGTGGTGAACTGATGGAGTTGCGCCTGGAGGGTACCCACTGATAGCTTCGGCCTCATCGGATCCTAGAAGCTGGATGTTTCGCGCGTTCAATACTCGCGCTACTCTCTGAAGATCCACCCTCTTGTCTCCAGGCACTACAAGCAGTACATACCTTCCGTCCGAAGTCTTGCAAATCAGATTCTTCGTGATTCTGCACAGTTCGATTCCTGTTGCGGCCGAAGCATCAGCGGTGTGAATCGTTTCTTTCTTCCCAAGGAATCGATGCCAAACATCTGCATCCTTAAGCCAAGCCTCAAGTTCCAACAATTATTGTTTCCGCCATGACGCATTCGTGAGCGATGTCCAATATGCATACATAAAACGACATAAAGCCGTCTGTCGAATTAGCGGTGTTGATCCATCAAGCAGCAACAAAGACGAAGGATGAGTCTAAATGAGGACGGAGGATGTCTGTGCCTGTGGAAGTGGTAAGAGACCCCTAGGTGTGTGTACCGTTTGTGGAAAGAAATACTGCGCTGACTGCAGATTCGTACATGAATACACACCCCCACCAATGAACACAGCAGACTTCCTCTATTCGATACTGAAGAAGAAGCAATAGCATTCATTATCCTTTCAAATTCGGCTCTCCTTAATCAAGGCCGGTCCGGAGCAGTAAGACCTGTGATAGCTCAATGATGTTGACATCGACAACAGCGAACGTACGGCGTAAGCCTCGCCTGATCTTTGATGGCATCTGTAACCTCTGCACAGCTGCCGTCAGATTTCTCCTTATCGTGGACAGGAGCGACTAATCGAATACGTCCCGTTCCAGCAATTGGATTCTGAGATTCGAAGCCAGTACGGGTTGACGCCTGAGATCCTGCAAGGGCGCATGTATCTAATCCGACGCGACGGTTCGCTCGTTCTCGGTTCTTTGGCGATCTCGGAGGTCTGTAGAGTTTTCTCACCTTTCGGTTTCGTCTGCAAGATCTCCAGTACTCCGCAAGCTCGTCAAATCTACAACTGGACAGCACGACGGCGTTACCGGCTATTCGGTGCAGGGATACGTGCTGCATCATCGGGAATGTCAAGTGACTCAGGACAATCTTAGTGAAAGAACTGATGAGAATCTGATTTCTGCTTGGTAGAGTTGAGCCTCTATGATGAGGGCTTGATCACCAGTTCAATGGAGTCCGGATCTGAGAGGAATAGCTGACTGTGTTCTTGAGCCTGAAGGAAAGGTGTTCCGGTCAGTCTGAGGGCTAGCTCATGTAGATTCTCTTGCGAGGCTCTTATTATGAAGTATTCCAGACCGATAGCGGTCTTTGGTTTTCCTGGTCCACCGAGGCTCTCCCAGGTATTGATTCCAAGGTGGTGATGGTATCTGCCTGCTGAGAGGAACGCAGCACTACCCCAGTAGCTCATCAAGTCGAATCCGAGTATATCCCGATAGAAAAGAATGGACCTGTCAATGTCTGCTACCTTGAGATGGATGTGTCCTATTTTCGCATCGTCCGGTAATGGCTCCAGACTGCCTGGGGGCACTTGAGGCGATTCTTTGATCAATGAGTCTATGTCGAGGGGTTCGGTACTCATCTTCAAGCGGCCATCTTCGTCAAACTTCCATTCGCTTCTCGGTCTGTCCACATAGATCTCTATGCCGTTCCCTTCTGGATCCGTCAGATAGAGTGCTTCACTGACCAGATGGTCAGCGAATCCCTCGAAGGTTACGCCCCTATTTCTGAGGGCAAGATACGCGGCGGCTAGAGTCCTTCTGTCTGGCAGAAGGATGGCGTAATGATAAAGGCCTGCAGCATCCTCAGGAGCTACTTCCGCTTTCGCGTCGTGATACAGGACCAGAAGTGGCTCAGAGGATGACCCTGCCGTTCTTAGCTCGACTAGACCGTCGTGGGGGCGCAGCATCTTGAGGCCTAGGTCTTTGACGTAGAACGAGAGCATCAAGTCTAGGTCTCCCACCCTCAATGAGACCGGTCCCAGCTCAGTGCAGGAATGGAGTTTGAAGCTTTCCTGAGACAGGAGATGTATTGCCCCCAGTGATTTGCTACAACTACTACTAGAAACTGACTAGTACGGAGTAGCGAGTCATTTAAGCCGAGAGCTACGGTCATGCAAAGGATACCGCTGAATGCACACGTGAGGAAGTACCTTGAACAGACGTCCAATGTCTATTTCTGGACTGCTTTTCTCAGACGCTTCATCTGCGCCATGCTGAGAACTTTCTGGTAGCCCTTCTCTTCTTGCCGGAGGTCGCGCAATTCCAAGTAGCCAGCCTTCTCCGCCTTTCTCAGCAGTTCGAGACCCTTCTCGGTTCTGACGATCACCGTGGAGTAACCATTCGGGCATCCTACTCCACCAACAGAGATGTCTGCAAACTCAGCGGTGAAATCATCGCAGTGCCTGCAGCTCTCACGGACAAACTCGTCAATTTCCTTTAATGGGACGCGCAGAACCTCTGTCTCGCCTGAAAGGGCGATGAAGGACCCTCGCTTTATGCCGACCTTCGTTATATTCGAGGGGTCTATTCTCTTACTTGCGAGATACTCTTCCACAAGTCTTCCGTAGCTGTAACTCTCCATACAGAAGAGTCCAATCGTCAGTTCCATGGCTTCAGCTAAACGACGATTGCCAAGCGGAGATGTCTGAATTCTCCTGACTGCTCTAACTTGGCAAGGTGTTCCAACCAATCCCACTCGGGTCTTGCCATACTCATCGAGCGCTGAACGGACGCCGAGTAAAGTGGGGCTTGGAGTGTACTTTGTCCCCGCATTCTCTATGAGTTGCTCAGAGTTCGTGACTACAACTGGGTGCGCCCGCCATCGTGAATCTCTGCGAGCGGCTACGGCTGCGTCGATCAGTTTGTTGTCAAGTGCATAGGCTAAGAGAGCTGTCACAACTCCGCCATCTTGGGCACGATCCTGAATTTCCTTCCTTAAAGCGCGGCCAACAAATGCTCCTCTCGTAATCCCGAGCAGTTCGTCAGGTTCCCTAGTGCGGCCATGCAAGAAGAGTTCGACGTCGTCACGAGAGAATTCAACGGTGGGGCACTGATAGTAACATACCTCGCAAATAGAACAGGCTCCGACGAGTGTTGGTTGCTCGCCAACAGGCCAGAGCACGCTCACGGGACACGCGGCCATACAGGCACCGCAGAAGGAACAGAGGTTCGGTCGAACAACTTGAGTGACAAGATTGCCGAACAGCCGCGGTTTCTCAAGCATCCGTCATACTCTCTGTGAGTTCCGTCCTGCAAGCGGCAAACGCGAACCAATAACAAAAGAGATTGCGGCTGGTTTCCAGTCTTGAGATGCACGAAACGCATCGCATGCTAGAGTCGAATACTCAGCGAAAGTCGAAACTCAAAGTAGAACGGAAGCCCGCGACTAGCCCTTAGGACAGTAGATCTCCTGTCCCTAACGTGCCTCGCACGATGCAGTCTAAGCTGATATCGAACGCAGGTAGGAAGTGATGATTTTTCTTTCGGCCCTTCTTAGCATCTCACCGAGCGCTGAAGGCGAAACTTCCAAAGACTTTGACAGCTCATGAAGGCCCGCGCGTCTGGGATACTCATAGAAACCTGAGGCAAAGGCATATTCCACAATGCGCCGCTGTCGTGGTGTCAGTTTTCCAACGTCTGAAATTCGAGCAACTCGGACTATTTCTGTTTCGATGCCGTGTGTTTTGAGTTTCCCCAAGAGCTTGCGCAGTGAATTGTTTCGGGTCATCGCGAGGACCCAGTCAACTGTGCCGTCAGGTTTACTGGGAGATGCGAGTGGACAAGTTAGACAGAAACAGTTCACATCTGTGATTATCTTGCACATGGTCGAATCGGTCGTCCCCACAACCCCGAGAATTCTTCCCCGCTTAGTTTTCACAATATGCGCGTCTCTCACATCCTCGTCGTCTTGAATGAACTCAACTACTTGCTGAAGGAGTTCAGGGCGTCCATTGATTTCAATTAGCTGTTGAATTCCACCATTGTCTGAGGGTCGACAATCTATCACTCGGACAGATGCAGAAAACTTCTCGGACACTCGTGTTGTCCAACTCTTGGGAAGCTTGACTGATAGAACGACTTCCCTCATCGGCTCAGCGAGAGACAAAGTTTCACAGTAATTGCTGTAAGTCCGTACCCTAAAACGCTGCCTATCCCTTACCAGTGCGGGGAAACTATTAGCCGTTCCGTCTCCAATCCCATCTCAGAGGGAGCACCTTAGGTATGCGTTCTCACCGTGGAAGTCGTTCCTCGGTGGTTGTGGCCGCGCGTGATATGTCACCACTTTCGTCGGCCTTAGCTTGGGTACAGCATCTCACGGGCGCGAATAAGATTGCGATGGCTCGCAAGATTGGATTCGCGGTAGGACTAGACCTTGCGTCTAGGAGGCCTCCATGCGCAGATATTCATTCCGAAGTCTCCTCACTATTTCGTAGGCTCAATCTAGGAAAGGTGATTCTGCGCGAATGGGAACCATTGGTTTTCGTAACACGTTCTGGTTTCCAGACTGAAAGTCTAGAAGCAGCATTTGGTGAAGGGCTCTTAGAGGGCCTTGTCCGCGGACGAAAGAAGGAACGAGTTTTCGTGAGCCATTCCATTCCCTTAGAGAGACCGCGCATTCGTAGTCAGACAGGCTTACGTGGTAGATCTCGGAGGGTTATACAAGAGTGACGTATAGGCGTCCGCAAAGACCTCCGCAGACTCTTCTCTCCTCCCGGATTGTACGCGAACCCATCAATAAGGCGTCATTTCCCAAACCGATGGGACGTGTGTACATAATTCCAGAAAGGTGCAAGCAGTGCACGTTCTGTTGGGAATATTGTCCAGAGGAGGTCTTGGAGATCTCTGAGGCGCTTAACAGCCAAGGATATCATTACCCAGAGGTGAAACAGGGAAAAGAGTCTGCCTGCGTCAATTGCGGAATGTGCGAATGGATCTGCCCTGAGTTCGCGATCTACACAGTGGAGGTACGGAAGGAAGAATGACAGGTGAACCGCGGGTGGGCGAGTTCTTCATGGCTGGCAACTATGCCTGCGCCGAAGGAGCAATTGCGGCCGGTTGCAGATTCTATGCAGGCTATCCTATCACACCATCATCAGAAATCGCTGAACACATGAGTCAACGCCTACCCCAAGTGGCCGGGCACTACGTTCAGATGGAGGACGAGATCGGCAGTATAGCTGCGATTCTTGGAGCCTCGAACGCGGGTTTGAAGGCCATGACGGCTACGTCGGGGCCGGGCTTTTCCTTGATGATGGAAAATATAGGATTGGGCGTTATCACCGAAACCCCATGCGTCGTCGTCGATGTTCAACGTGGAGGACCCAGCACCGGTCTACCGACGCTCATCGGTCAAGGAGACATGATGCAAGTTAGATGGGGTAGTCATGGCGACTATGAGATCATAGCATATGCCCCAAACAGCGTGCAAGAAATGTTCGACCTCACGATCAAAGCCTTCAACATGGCCGAGAAATACCGCAACCCAACATTCGTGATGGCCGACCAGATAGTAGCTCACATGACTGATAGGCTTGTCATTCCCCCACCTGAAAAGATCGAAATGATTCAGCGAAAGAAACCGATCAAGAAGGATCCGTCATTCCTGCCGTTCGACTTCAGTCAAGATTTTCCACCGATGGCAATAGCTGGGGACGGATATCACGTAAACGTTGACAGCCTAACGCACGACGAGCGAGGATATCCGTCCACTAACCACGATGTCTCCGAAAGAATGCTAGAGCACATCGTCGGGAAGATCCGAAACAATACAAACCAGATCATTGAGACGGAACATTACCTGACAGATGACGCTGATACGATTGTCGTCGCCTACGGTTCTACTTCAAGGTCGGCGTTGCGCGCTGTCAAAGAGGCGCGAAGAGCCGGCATGAAAGTTGGTCTTCTTAGGCTGATTACGCCTTGGCCCTTTCCAGCGAAAGAAATCGAACGATTGGGATCTAGGGCAAAGGCGATAGTAGTTCCCGAGATAAATAACGGGCAGATGGAGCATCCGGTCAGAGAATATGCCGCCTGCCCGGTCATTGGGGTTCACCACGCGGCAGGGACGCTTGTTCCTCCCGACAAGATCTACTCAGCTCTGGAGGGGTTGTAGAGTATGGCACAGCTCGACTTAGTTCATGGCGTCGAAATCTCAGAAAGGCACCCTCGAGACGATCTGTTACGCGCTGAGAGACTGCCACATATCTGGTGTCCAGGATGCGGACTCGGCGTTGTGACAAAATGCCTGGTAGAGGCGATTAAACGTTCAGGACTCCCGATCGATAGGCATGCTGTAGTTTCAGGGATAGGCTGTACATCGCGTCTGCCAGGTTACCTGAACTTAGACACTTACCACACGACTCACGGTAGAGCCATAGCTTTCGCCACCGGTCTCAAGATCGGGAATCCAGATCTCGAGGTTACCGTCGTTGCTGGAGACGGTGATCTCTTCAACATAGGAGGCAATCATCTGATTCACGCTATCAGGCGGAATGTCGACATCAATGTCTTCTGCGTGAACAATTTCAATTACGGAATGACTGGCGGACAATTCGGCGCTACGACTCCTATTGGAGCTAAGACTTCGACAACCCCTTACGGGAATTTCGAGGGGCCTTTCAACCTGCCGTACATCGTAGCAGCGGCGGGGTCGCCTTTTGTAGCAAGGTGGACGACCCTCCACGTGAGACAACTTCTCAAAGCCATGCAACGTGCCTTCCAAGTTCAAGGCTTCACATTCATCGAGGTCGTCTCTCCGTGTCCTCCCACATTCGGCCAACTCAACAACTTCGAAGACGGCTACGCCATGATGGAGTACTTCAGGAACTATTCGCGCGTTGACGACCATGCCGACTTGAGCAACATAGGACTATCCATGAAGCCACCTGACCCAATAGTGGTTGGAAACTTCCTTGACATCAGGAAACCTACTTACCATGAATTGGAACGGCAACTTATCGAGAGAGCCATGGGGAGGTCGAAATGATTCGGCGAGAAATCAGGCTCCAAGGACTAGGGGGACAGGGAATCATTACCGCTGGTCACCTGATAGGCGCCGCGGCCTCGCTGCATGATCGCAAAGAGGCAGTCATGACGGAAGACTATAGTCCATACATTACTGGAGGATGGTCAAGGGCAGATCTCGTGATCTCAGATGAGCCGATAGACTACCCGCTCGTTTCATCACCAGACATCCTCGTTGCGATGTCGCAGGATGGCCTTGACGATAACTGGAAGGCCTCGGCTCCCAACGCAACCATCATTGTAGAAGCGAGCTTAGTTAGCACAGATGCAGTAGAAGGTCGAAACCTGTTCCATGTTCCAGCACTGAAGATTGCCGAGGATCTCGGAAAACGGGTAGTGGCCAACATTGTCATACTTGGATTCCTGACCGCGAGAACGAATATCGTCAGTCGCGCTGCGATGGAAACAGCGATCGTAAATCGATATCCTAAGGCGGCTGAACTCAACAGGAAGGCGTTCGAAAGTGGTTACGCACTCGCATCAAAGGAGGCTTACCGATGAGGGACACCGTGCTTGTGATTGGAGCTGGGATAGCTGGGATACAAGCCGCCCTGGATCTCGCTAACGCCGGATGCAAGGTTGTGCTTGTCGAAAGAGAGCCATCCATAGGCGGAAAGATGGCGGCCCTAGACAAGAATTTTCCAACGCTAGACTGTTCGATCTGTATCGAAGCACCGAAGATGAGCGAGGTGATTAACAACGCCAACATCGAGCTCCTCACATTGGCTGAAGTCACAAGAGTTGAGGGACAGGCGGGGAACTTTAACGTCACAATCCTCCAGAAACCTCGCTACGTCACTAGTGAGTGCACGAGGTGCAATGAATGCGTCCTTGTCTGTCCGCAGATTCTAAAGAACGAATTTGATGTTGGGATCGCGGTTCGCAAGGCTATCTATACACCCTTCGAGCAAGCTGAACCAGGCACCTATGTTATCGACATCGGAAACTGTCTGAATGAGCCTCCCAACTATCTCCCGTGCAATCGATGCCTCGAAGTATGCCAACCCAATTGCATCGACTTCAACATGACTGAGAGGATTCTCACGAGAAATGTGGCAGCTCTCATAGTCGCCACAGGTTACGACCTACTCGATGCAACGCTCTTGCCCGATTATGGATACGGAAAGCACCCTGACATCCTCACCTCACTCGAGTTCGAGAGATTACTTCAGGCTTCTGGTCCAAGCAAAGGGGAGATCATTCGACCGAGCGATGGTTCCCACCCTGAGAATCTACTGTTTGTTCTCTGTGTAGGTTCGCGAGACAGACGGTTCTGCAAGTACTGTTCTCGCGTATGTTGCATGTACTCGATCAAAGAAGCTGTGCAAGCAGTTGACCACGGCGTCAAGAACGTAACAGTGCTTTACATGGACATCCGCGCTTACGGCAAAGGGTTCGATGAATTCTACCTACGCTCTAGGCGTGAAGGCGTACGATATGTGCGAGGTAAACCGGCCAAGATAACCGGCGATGGAGGAAAGATTCGAGTTCGCTTTGAGAATACGGACGAGGGGAAGATCGAGGAGAACAGCTTTGACGAGGTTGTCTTGGCTCCGGCAATCGTTCCCAGTAGAGGCCTCGACAAGCTCAGTGATGTTCTGGGCATCGACCTAGATGAGGACGGCTTCATCAAGGCTACGGAAGTCAGAGGCGATCTCATCGCGACTACACGAGAGGGCATCTACGCGTCCGGATGCTCGACTGGACCAAAGGATATTCCTGACAGCGTGACAGAGGCTGGGGGCGCCGCGTCGTACGCACTAAATTATGTCACGACGAGGACATGGCCACAAGAACTCGAGGTTGAAGTGATTGACCCGACGGGTCCTCCTAGGATTGGAGTATTCCTGTGTGATTGTGGGTCGAATATAGCGGGCGTGGTGGATGTCCCAGAGGTCTTAGAATACACACAGAAGATTGAAGGCGTCGCGCATGCGGAAAGAGTCAGGTTCGCATGCGCTGCTAATACACAGGAACTCATTGGCAGAACGATCAAAGAAAAGAAACTCAACCGTCTTGTTGTAGCCGCTTGCTCACCAAAGACGCATGGCCCAACCTTTCAAAGGGTCGCGTCAAGAGCGGGTCTTAATCCATACCTCTTCGAAATGGCTAACGTCAGAAACCAAGACTCCTGGGTTCATAAGAAATATCCTCAAGAAGCCACATGGAAGGCCAAAGACTTAGTACGAATGAGTGTCGAGAAAGCCAAGAAACTCAAAGCGCTCGCAACAGTCAAGGTTCCTGTAGTGCAGCGCGCCTTGGTGGTGGGTGGCGGCATCGCCGGGATTACCGCGGCAACAAACCTAGCAAAACAGGGATTTGAGACGCATCTCGTCGAACGCAACCGCGAGTTAGGGGGAACACTACTTCAACTCAGCGAGATAGCGCCGAGTGGGCTGAGTGCTCGCCAACTTGTTCAGATGAAAGAGCGAGAGATGCGCGACGCCGGAGTCGACGTACACTCAGGAACCGCAATCGAGACTGTCAGCGGGTTTGTGGGCAATTTCAACGCCCACCTAAGTGACGGCACAACTTTGGACGTTGGATCCATAGTCCTAGCGACAGGAGCCCAGCCGTATCAGGCGACAGAGTTCAGATACGGGGCAGATCCGAGAGTCATCACTAGCATAGACCTCGAGAACCGGATTGATGAAGTCAAAGGTGACAGGATAACATTCGTCGCCTGCATAGGTTCGCGCAATGAGAAACGAGGGTGTTCCCGTTTCTGCTGTCAGACTATGCTCTCTCAAGCCATTCGACTGAGGAATAGAGGCAATAGAGTCAGAGTTCTGTACAAGGATATTCGTGCCTTCACGAGATTTGCTGAAGAGATGTATGAGGAAGCCGCGCGCAAAGGCGTTCAATTCTTCCAGTTCAACCAAGACACAACTCCAGAGAAGGTAGTCGTCTACGAGAACGGATACGTGATGCTACGCGATGAGTTGAGTGGACTCGACGTTACAATACCCACCGACCTTCTGGTCCTCAACATCGGTATCTCCCCCGAACAGGATAACCCCGTGGCACAACAGCTGAGAGTCTCCCGAGACCCCGAAGGTTTCCTGCTCGAAAGCCATCCGAAACTCGGTCCCGTAGAGGCAGCAGTCCAAGGCGTCTTCTTGGCTGGCACCTCGCAGGGGCCGAAGGATGTTAGAGAGTCCGTAAGTCAAGCACTTGCTGCCTCAGCCAAAGCCGCGAGAGTTCTCTCAAGGCCTGAGATTGAGCAAGAGCCGCTTGCTGCTGTTGTCGACTACGAGAAGTGCACATTCTGCGCACGATGCATTCCAGTCTGCCCGTATTCCGCAATCCGTGGTGAACTTCGAAAGAGTCTCGAGATTGTCCAAGCAATGTGCATGGGTTGCGGAGGATGCGCCGCCGAGTGTGCGGTTGATGCAATCGAGATGCCTGGTTTCACCGACGAGCAACTGATTGCAGAAGTCGATGCTGCAACAGCTGAGAGCCCTCAAGAGAAAGTGATAGTCTTCGCCTGCAACTGGTGTTCTTACGCTGGAGCCGATCAAGCCGGCATTTCTAAGGTTCAATATCCTCCGAGCTCACGAATCATCCGGACGATGTGTTCTGCAAGAATCTCACAGAAACTGGTCTTCCATGCTCTCGGTAGAGGTGCGGGAGCAGTTCTGGTAACCGGCTGCCATCCTGGGGATTGCCACTACATCAATGCCAATCTGAACACCCAACGCCGCTTCGAGAGGTGGCGTAAGACGGTTGAGATGCGTGGCATTGATCCACGAAGACTGCAGCTCTGGTGGGTCAGCGCGGCGGAGGGCAAGAGGTTCGCTGAGAAAGTGCACGAAATGGACGAGCTCATCCACCAACTCCCGAGAGCGGAGGTTGAGAGTACCACCATGAAGCTAGCTCCCTTCATCATGAGACGGTCTTCATGACAACCAAGATTCCGCTGAACGAGGAACTCTGGGACAGGCTCAACGAAGCTGTAGCTCCCATGGCGCTTTGTTACCAATGCGGCGTCTGCACAGCCATTTGTCCTCTCTCAGCCACGGGGAACTCTCCATCCGTCAGGAAGCTGGTTCGCTCGGCTCAAGCCGGCTTAGTCACAGGCTCCAGCGACGCATGGTTATGCACAACCTGTAAGCTCTGTGAGTATACCTGCCCACGGGGTGTCCCAATAGCTGATGTTCTCCGTGCATTGCGCACAATAGCATTCTCGGAGCGCAAGGCACCTGCCAGATTCGAGGAGGTCTTGTGGAAGATATACGAGAATGGAAACCCTTGGGGCGAATCTAAGCTCGCTAGGGCGAAATGGACTGAGGGACTTGGAATCAAGGATGCACTTGAGGGAGTTGAGGTCTTACTCTATACGGGATGTGCCTCATCATACGATCCGAGACTCCAAAAAGTCGCCAAAGCGCTCTCATCAATTTTGAAAGTAGCCAACATCGACTTCGGTGTTCTCAAGACAGAAGAGAAGTGCTGCGGAGACGCAGTCTATCAGAGCGGTGAGGACGCATACTTGGAAGAACTGGTTACAGAAAACATCGCCGCCTTCAGAAAGACGAAGGCAACGGCAGTCGTGTCAATTTCTCCACATTGTTTCAACATGTTCAAGACTATCTACCCAAAGTACGGAGCGAAGTTCAGAGCTGTTCATTACACACAGCTTGTCTCGGAGCTGCTCGATGAAGGGAAACTGAGCCTCACCCAACCCTCTGAGAGCGCCATTACCTACCATGACCCATGCTACCTAAGCCGCTACCATGGAATCGAGGAGCCGCCACGTAAACTCCTCGAATCCATCAAAGGCGTGAAACTTCTCGAAATGGGTAACTCCAAAGAGAACACACTATGCTGCGGCGGCGGAGGAGGACGCATATTCCAGGAAACAGAAGGGGAGCGTCTCTCGAACGTCAGAGTTAGAGAAGCCATAGAGACTGGGGCCCAAGTTCTGGCGACCGCCTGCCCGTATTGCATTCAGAATTTCGAAGATAGCGCCAAGACGCTAGGAAAGAGCATGCTGATCTCGGATGTTGCAGAATTAGTCGCAAAAGCGATGAGGCCGGAGTAGTGGACAGATGTCGCAATTCCAAGGCATCATGGTATACTTGGAGCATTCCGGTGGTCAACTCGAAAGAGTCTCTCTGGAGATCCTAGGCAAGGCGCATCAACTTGCTCAGAAACTGACGACGAATGTCACTGCAGTTATTTTAGGCTGCAACCTTGGAAAGCTCGGTGAAGAGGCCATTCAATTCGGGGCGGATCAGGTTCTACTAGCCAACTCGTCCGGACTTGAAAAATATACCACAGAAGCTTTCACCGCGGCTCTCGGTGAGATCGTTAGAGAAAGGAAACCTGAGATTCTACTTCTGGGAGCAACCCATGACGGGCGTGATCTAGCTGGCCGACTGGCAGTTAGACTGAATACAGGTCTAACAGCCCACGCGGTGCAGGTTGAGATTGAGCCCGAAACCAACTTGCTTCTCTGCGATGTCCCAGGATTCGGGGGAAGCATAGTTGCAAGATGCAAATGCCCCCACAGTCGCCCCCAGATGGCAACGATCCGTCCAGGCATTTTCCAAATTCCTCAAAGGGACCCACAGAGGCAAGGCAGCATCGAAAATGTCGCAGTCAGTCTGGGTGAAGTGACGACGAAGGTTGTGGAGCGCTCGGTGAAGGAAACCGTGGACATCGCAAAGGCTGAGATTATTGTGATAGCGGGACGCGGAGCGGAATCTTACCTCGACGCCATAAGAAAAGTCAGCAGCTCGGTCGGGGGCGTAATCGGAGTTACTAGACCCTTAGCTGACAAAGGATTGGTGCCTCGAGATCAACAGGTTGGTTCAACAGGCTACGCTGTAGCTCCGAAGGTCGCTCTTGTGCTTGGGGCCAGCGGAGCCGCGCATTTCGTTTCAGGAATTCGGGATGCCAGGTCGGTTATCTCCGTAAACAAGGATCCCGAAGCTCCAATCAAGAGTTATGCAGACTACTATGTGGTCGACGGCATAGAGAGACTGCTCCCAGCTCTGCTCTCGAGCTTGGAGAGGATGCAAGGTAGGGAAAGATGAGAACTATAGTCTGCATGAAGATTGTACCAAGAACCGATGAAGTAAGGTTTGATGCGGCAACCAAGACTCTGGATCGAAGCGGAGCGGAGAACGAGATCAACGAACCAGACAAGAACGCATTGGAGATGGCGCTTCAGTTAAAGCAGAAGCATGGCGGTGACGTAGTGCTCCTTTCCATGGGGCCACCGTTCTTCGAACCTCACCTGCGTCTAGGGATCGCCATGGGAGCTGACAACGTTATTCTCTTAAGTGATCGAGCCTTCGCCGGTGCCGACACATATCCGACCTCCTACACTCTCGCGATCGCTATTAGAAAAATCGGCAACTTCGATCTCGTTCTCTGCGGAGAGGAATCATCCGATGCAAGTACCGGGCAGGTTCCTCCAGGAATTGCTGAGTGGCTCGGGATACCTCAGGTGACCTATGTATCCCAAATTGAGGTCACCGAGAATGTCGCACGCGCGAAACGCACCATCAAAGGTGGCTATGAGATCGTCGAGGCCCCACTTCCGCTTCTCGTATCGGTTGAACTTGGCTGCAATTCACCAAGATTCCCAGATTTCAAGCGGAAGAGATGGGCCGAGAAGGAGTTCAAACTCACTGTCTGGACAGCATCCGACCTAGAAGCCGAACCCGGCAAAATTGGAAGTAAGGGCTCGCACACTATTGTGGATGAACTCATACAACTTCCAATACCATCAAGAAGAATGGAGCAGATCAGTGGCTCGCCAGAAGAGGAAGCAACTCAGATCATTCAGAAAATCAAGGAGGCCCTCAGCACCTGAAAAGTGGTGCAGTGCTACAGGAGGTGAGTTAACGTAGGCAGTAGCCGAGAAGGAGAGGCGCTCAGCAGTTTCGAAGACCTCGCCAGTCCTACTTCTGTGGTCGACTTTGGTAAGTTTGCTGAACCACAAGAGTCCCGTTGCACGAACTGCTATAATTACTGGAATCGGGTCTGCATCCGGTGCTCGCGTTGCGGATCACCGGAATACACGCCGTGTCTTCATTGCGATCTTGAGCTTAGATAATCCCGATCGGGCAAAGTCAGATTTGTGACGATAGGGGGTTCAGATGATTGAGAGGAGGTGAAGGAATTCGATGGCCATTGGAAGATGCGCGGAGCGTCATGGCGCATATAGCAAGGAGTGCATCTTATGCACAATCTGTGGAGCTCAGCCGCATGAAGTGTGCTCCCACTGCCCGCCAAGCGTTACTCTAAGCGGTTGATCGATGGTCGGGCGCCGCGAGTTTTCTTCATGAAACCCCTCAATCCATGTGTGAGTCCTAGTGCGAAAAAAGAGAGTAGGAAGTGTCTTCGCTCATCATGCCGAGATAGACATGACGCGGACTGCGGGTTTGTAGACTGCTTTTCGCGTTATCTCCAGTGAGCAGCCTCCATGAATATCGCAGTACTGCTCACATTGTTCGGCAGTCTCCATGTCTTCGTAACCGAACCCGCAGAGCTCACAGAGGTAAACCATTTGGCCCTTTCTCTTGAGCTCGTTTACCATCTTCGCATCGCAGGAAACCGCGTCGCCGTCGTTAAGATAAACATTGCATGCAACCATTCGAGAAAAATTCTTTCGATGCTGTGAAAAAACAGTCGTCAAGCTCTTGACTAGTTTAAATCAACTAGGTTCCTGCGAAATAGTAGTCAGCGTCTCAAGATTTTACGCGGCCATGAGTACCAAAGTCCGTCTGTAATGTCTTTCCGCACCAATCTCATGTCGTGTTCATCTCACTGGCCAAGATAGGGGTGCTATCGGAAGGCGCTTAGAAGTTTTTTCATCTCAATTCTCTCAGAAGCTGAGGCTCTCAAGTCTCTCAGTTCTGCTAACGTCGGACGGTTCTGCTTGGCGACTACCCATCGACGGGAGACGAGGGATTCTGCACTCGGGTCATTCAGCCATGTCGGACGAAAAGAACTGAAGGGCTTAGACCAATCCTCTTGCCTATGTCGTCAAGAATCTTTTGAAATCTTGCATGAGGCAATCTCAAACCATGTTTACCTTTTGGAGGGTATGGGTCATTGAATACGACGTTTTCCTCGTCCGCCTCGGTGACGACCACCCAGTGCGGAATATTCAACGAATGAACAACTCCCATGTGAACTAGGGCGATAGGAACGTAGCCTCCACGCACTCCGCGAAGGATATCCGCAACAAGAGGTCGCTTATATTCGACGGGAAGGCTCCTGATAAACGCTCTGCGTTGATTCTCTTTCATGCCAAAGAGGCTTAGCTCAGCTTGTTCGGAGGAGAAATGCTTAACGACTCGCCGTCTCCAACGCTTGTAATCAACTAGTCTGCGCCATTGGGTGGTCAGGCGCACTTCGTATCCTGCATCAATCAACGGGACGGACAAACCGTATGGGTCCGCTCCCGGTATGCCTACCATGTTGCACTGCCTCCAGACTTCAAATTCAAGTTGACGGCCAATTTCGATGCGAGAATCGAAATGCTTCATCACCATCAGGACGCAAGCAGGACCGCATGTGAACTCAGAACTCTGCGCGTAATACGGAACGTTGAACTTCACGACATGTCCACCAATTGAGTAAGATTGTGTCAGCGGTGCCGATGTTCAAACTAACTCTCAATGTCTGGTTTAATCTAATTTATGTTGTCAGTTTAGGTCTTTCGTTTCGGCATGTTGCCTTTACACACGGTGATCGGTCGAAAAGATGGCGGCTGAAGGGCATTCATCCTATCGCTTGAAATGTTCCCAACCTTTTCTTGGGATTTCAGTTTGCCTTCCTTGTTGACTTATGCGTACTCCGCTGAAGTCGCGGGTGACGGTCCCAATTCGTTTCAACCGTCCCCGGGAGACTCGACGAGCGAGATTGAACTTATCTCGTTTCACGGTGACTACCAGATGATATTCCTCGCCTCCGTAGAGAGCAAGTTCACTCGCATCGTAACCATACTTCTCTCCGAAGTCGCGAGCGGCAGTTGTTGTTGGAATGGTCTCGATAAGTATCCCCACTCGGCTTGCGACGCTCAATTCGTGAAGACTCCATGCCAATCCGTCGCTGGAATCAATTGAGGCGGTAAGCGCCCCTGAGGCTGCCAACTTCAATCCCATGTCAAGCTGCGCGTGAGGCTTGAAAACGGCCTCGTACAGAGCACCTGGCAACTGCTTTGGGTTCCTATTCATTTCAAGAAGTGATTTCAATCCAGCCGAAGTGGAACCAAACTCTCCTGTAACTGCAACAACATCGCCAGTTCTTGCGCCCTTGCGGAGAACCAAGTGCTCTTTCATCGCTGTTCCGAACAGGGCTACTGTCATCGTCAAATCCTCAGATTCATTTGTGTCGCCGCCAACGATTGGGAAAGCGTACTCTCTGGATGCGTCGCAAAGCCCCGCTGCGATGTCCAGTACATCCTTCTTCGTCAACTTGGCGGGTAATCCTAATGCGACGAGTCCTGCCACAGGTCTGACTCCCTTCGCAGCCATGTCGCTCACACTTGCTACAACTGCTTTACGCGCCGCCTGCCGCACTGTCATGCCGGGTGGAATGTCGGTGCTGCCCACAAGCATGTCCGTCTTTAGCACAGCAAGATTTCCATTGGCAAGTCTTACCGCTGATATATCGTCGCCGAAGCCTACGACTGTTCTTGGGCTTCTCCAAACGGTCTGTTCGAGGATCCTTATGATCTCGAGTTCGCCGAGCTCTCTAAGTGAGGACAACCTCGCACCTCCAAGATGTGTACCGGCGACACTCTTTCTGTAGTACGCATATTTTGAATAATGCGATTATCGTCAGCAAGTCCAAACTACAGGAGATCAAAGTTTGCCTGCAGTCGTCTGTCTAGGCGAGATCATGCTTCAGCTAAACACTGTGATCCGTGGACCATTGAGGCATGTGGCGCTGTTCGAGAAGAAGAAGAGAAGGTTGATACGTCTCATGTGACCATCGACAGAGAGGCGCCAACGGCGGTTTTCTTCGTTCAAAGCGGTTACCCGATTCCAAAAAAGAGCGAGGCATTCTACTATCGCCGCAGTTCCGCCGGAAGCAAGCTGAGTCCCAGAGACGTCGATTCAAGCTACATTGCTTCAGCGAAGGTATTCCATGTAACAGGCATTACTCCAGCCCTAAGCGACACGGCGAGAGAGGCAACAGCCCTAGCAGTTAGGGCCGCCAAGGATCATAAACTAACCATCTCACTGGATACAAACATTCGTCTGAAACTCTGGAAAGAGCAAGCCGCGCGAGAGATGCTACTACCTCTTTGCAAGATGGCTGACATCGTATTCACAAGTGTCCCTGATGCAAAGATAATCCTCGGGTTAGATGATCCCCACGAGATCGCTAAGGCTCTTCACAAGAATCGTGTCACAACAGTGATCGTCAAGCTCGGGTCACAGGGTTCCTTCGCCAGTTCTGGAGGCGAAACGATCACTCAACCAATGATACCGGCGAGCGTGGAGGATCACTATTACTGTCATTGATTCGTTCGCGTCGCTTTAGCATTGAGCTAGGAGAGGAAGCGATTTGTCAAGCGTTGGGGTTTGGCCGACTTTATCGTTCTAGCTACTGCAAGGAAGGATAAGGCGCGAGTAATAACTTGCGATGAACACTTCCGAAACCTCGTTGACGAGGCCGTCATGATCAAGTGACCGATCCAAGTATGCACTCAGAAATAGGTCAAGATAGCTGGTGGCCTCCTCGACAGCGCGGGTTCAAATCAACCGCCGACGCTCATTATATCCGCGACGCCTGCGGAATCCAGTTTGCGGGTTGATTCTGAGGCGCTCTGGGGCTGCCTCACATTTTCTGGAGGCACTCTAACGGAGCCTTTGCTTTATGTGTGGCAGT